>Ga0126342_10010536_pt1 | contig 16539 bp, 19 predicted proteins | sample Cyp1metagenome_FD_92528 | JGI IMG/M metagenome (GOLD analysis project Ga0126342, IMG submission 92528) | Coral microbial communities from Lord Howe Island, Old Settlement Bay, Australia - Cyphastrea 1 metagenome | ecosystem: Host-associated > Invertebrates > Cnidaria > Coral ... | reverse complement strand
TGGTGTGAAAGATGGTGTGTGACAAAGTTGTGTGTGAAAGATGGTGTGTGACAAAGTTGTGTGTGAAAGATGGTGTGTGACAAAGTTGTGTGTGAAAGATGGTGTGTGACATTTTTGTTGGGTGTGAAAGATGGTGTGTGACCAAGTTGTGTGTGAAAGATGGTGTGTGACAAAGTTGTGTGTGAAAGATGGTGTGTGACCAAGTTGTGTGTGAAAGATGGTGTGTGACCAAGTTGTGTGTGAAAGATGGTGTGTGACAAAGTTGTGCGTGAAAGTGTGGGAAAGATTGTGTGTGACAAAGTTATATGTGAAAGTATGTGAAAGATGGTGTGTGACCAAGTTGTGTGTGAAAGATAGTGTGTGACAAAGTTGTGTGTGAAATATGGTATGTGACAAAGTTGCCACACCTGCCACGCAAATGGAAAGTCCATGTCGCCAAGTGCCACGCCTCCCACGAAACGAAGGTCGATGTCGCCAAGTGCCACGCTTGCCATGGAAAAACAACGGTAGATGTCGCCAAGTGCCACGCCTGCCACGCTACATGTGTGGGTTTTGTAGCATTTGCAAGAAGGATTGCGAGTGTGGGATGTTCCAAGAGGATCTGCAAAGATGCATTTCGCCTGGCAGGCACAGTATACAAGAGGCACCTCAGTCAGACATGTTCGGAGGTCACGGCGCTGATTTCCTGAGAGGGGCTGCATTTTGGAGCATCAGATTTTCAGCTTTGCTAAGATGATTTTGCGTGACAGGTGCAACACTTCGTATGACCTGGCTTGGCTTAGTCCTGTAATACGCAGTGAAAGAGAGATGCCACATGTAGCTATGTAAATGATCGAAATTCACCATCTATACCAATAAATGTATGAATGTTGAAACATGATGGTATAGATTCCCAATCCTTCAGACAAGTACCAAATCAACAGATTTGCTGAGATCATTGTTCTGCTGATCTGCTGAGAATCATTGGGTTGTTTTTTTATGAAGCAATTGTTCATTGATGCGTTTACAAGGTGATGCCCCCCGGTGATGTTTGTTGGTTTATAGACCCAATCAACATCCATTAACTAGTTGGACATCTCTACCATAAACCATAAAATTTCCCTAGTTAAGTTGGCAAACTTAGCTATCGTCTTGGGGGCCCCCGATTAGGTTGTGGAGTGAAAAGGGATCAGTTGTTCCCCACATCTTTGTGTGGGGTTCTTGTTTTTGATTCTGTATCCCGTTCCCCCTACGCCCCAAAGCCTCCGCCTCCGCCTCCCTCAACTTGGTCACACACCATCTGTCACATACAACTTGGTCACACACCATCTTTCAGACACCATTTTTCACACACCATCTTTCACACACAACTTGGTCACACACCATCTTTCACACACAGCTTGGTCACACACCATCTTTCACACACAATTTGGTCACACACCATCTTTCACACACAACTTTGTCACACACACACACCATCTTTCACACACACCTTTGTCACACCATTTTTCAGTTTTCACACACAACTTGGTCACACACCATCTTTCAGACACCATCTTTCACACACAACTTGGTCACACACCATCTTTCACACACAACTTGGTCACACACCATCTTTCACACACAACTTGGTCACACACCATCTTTCACACACAACTTTGTCACACACCATCTTTCACACACACCTTTGTCACACAACTATCGTTTCGCGTGGCAGGTGTGGCACTTATGGCACTGGGCTGGCTCTGGTGGCGCGCTTGGGCCCCCTTGGTCGCGCGGTGACGCCGCGGCACTTTGCGTGGCAGGCGTGGCACTTGGCGACATCTACCGTCGTTTTTCCTAGCAAGCGTGGCACTTGGCGACATCGACCTTCGTTTCGCGTGGCAGGCGTGGCACTTATGGTACTGGGCTGGCTCTCGTGGCACGCTTGGGGCCCCTTGATCGCGCGGTGACGGGTCCGAACGCTGTGTGTTTTTACCGCTTTGACTTCGAAATGTGCTTCGCGCCTAAACGGCGTGCAATTTTTCAGCCTCTCAACATCCAAAAGTGTTCCGACAATGCGGTGCTTTTTGCATTTTGACTTCGAAACGTGCTTTGCGCCACAGCCGCGTGCACCTTTCAACACCTCAACCCGAGCATGAGGTGGTTGTGACATTTTGACCTCCAATTTCAATGTGCTTCGCGCCATTTCGGCGTGCGACCAGATGGCTCCGCAGCCGCCGCTTTAGCGAGCTTACTTTTCGACACTCCGGAGCCACATAACATCGGAACAACAGTGTTTCGCGACTGTTCTACCTTTTTTGCGCACTTTACTCTTCTTTCTTCTGACTCTTTCTCTTCTCTGATCTTCTTTCCTCTTCCTTTCTCTTCTCTGACTCTTCCCACGTCTATATTGTTCGGCAAAGCAAAGAATCCACTATAGGTCTTTCCTCAAACCATGAATTGAACCACCTTCAGATTCACATAGATTCAGCAACAAAAGCTCTGAATAAAAACGCCATAGTTTTTCTTCATAAGTCTAAGCTTGCTGGCATCAACCCCTCGCTTAAAGCCGCTGACAAAGCCGGCGCCCATGTCATCGCCGTGCGCCTTATCGGGTGGTGCCTGGTCCGTGCGAAAGGCCACCGAGACGTAGCAGAGCAGCGAGACGTTGATGGCGTTCAGCATGATCTCGGCGGCCGTGCGGCTCCGCACCTGGCGAGGGCAAGTCGCGACGGTAGCATTAACGGTTAGGCCAGGTTAAGCCACATGGGTTGATGAACGGGGCCCATAGCTAAGTGGGGGGGCCACATAACTCCAATTCAATATCGAACTAATTATTAAAAAAGGGCACAAATACCTGGGGGGCACCAACTTGAAGGGTTGGACGTTTGAAGAAAGGATCAGAGTTATGGCCCAAAAATAGCCAGTTATATTTGGCTGAAAAAACCTCATGGTAGCAATGTCATTCGAACCGGAAAAGGGCCTATAACTGCGGGTGGGGAAGCGTTAGGGAACCCCCTTTATGAAAAATGAATGTGAGGATTTCACCCAGAAAACATGAGGATTTTAATCTAACATGGTTTAACTATAGGAACAGTGGGCATTTAGTTCATGATTGGGGTGTTTCTTTGTGTTTTTTTGGGAGAAAAATTGCGAAATAATGGTTGGAGAATTTAGAACACATCAGCTAACAGAAACTGCCAAAACATGGATTTAATCAATCATAGTTGGGGGCCTTGAAGATGTCATCAGCCGAAATTTGGACTTAGTCCGTTCACAAAAAATGTGGAATTAAGCAAGGCTAATTGGGGATTTCAAAACCAAACTAAGGGATTTGAGATGATTTGAGCATCGAATAATGATAGGCTTTCTTTGTGATTCACAAAGTGCAGTTCCAATTCTAAGTGGATATATGTGGATATATAAATACACATAAGGCTTATTTATAATATATATATATATATATACAGTATACAGTATATCCCAGCAAGCACAGGGGAGTTATCCTTTATGACCATTGTTCTACCCTCAACTGCCCCCCCAAGAACTCGTTCAACCATTGTCGTGCTACCACAAAAAAATGTTCCAAGAACATTGTTCCAAGCAGTAAACGTATTGAAATCATAGGGTGACATACCAGTTCCTGCCTGTACTTGGAGGGTCCAGGTATATTTTTAGTGCACGCTGCGTGCCATACCAAATGGGATCAACGTGTCGGTGGATTTTTTCTTGTACACCGGAACCATGGCCATTGTGGTGTTTCATACTAGGGGGATGGGATTGATATAGCCATAATCTTGAAGCTGGTTTGGATGGGGCATGGATCGATAAACTAGTTCACCCCAGTAATTATATTTGCTGAAAACCATAAAGTATTTGGTGTTTATCGATGTCAATCCCTACAAATGTTATCATCGGAATCGGTTTGAATGTCGTTTGAGCCATGATGAAAACATATACATAAAGGGCCTCTGGTTGTCCTTAAGCAACATGAAACACTCCCATTGTATGATCCAGGATATTCCATGCGCCGAAGCGTGTGTTGGTCTACCGTATAAACAAAACTAGGGGAGTCAGCAACTCACAACATTGAAAAGCATGTCAAAACCCCGTATCGATACATACCATACACATTCCTACCGCAAATAATATGCCTTTTTTTGTTTCTACCCCAATTTTTTGTTTGGTAGGTGTTTCTCTTGTTTTTGTTGATGTTAATCAAAAGCCATATGTTCTTGGCAAAAATAACAAACAAATCCCCATGATATTGCCATTGCGGCTGATAAAACTTCAGGATCAGCCATTAAATTCCTACAAGATTCCCATCATTTTCATGATTTTTCATCATATTCCTACCTAGATGGGCCATAGGACTAGTTCCCAGGGGGGTCATACCCACTCCGCATTAATCTAATCCATTTTCAAACCAGTTCACTAACAAGAAAAGTTAACCAATCCGGTCTCGTTCAATTCATGGCCCATCTAAGATCATCTAAGTACAAGATGGACCCCCCAATTGAAAGTTGGTTTACAAACCTTGAACCCTACTTCACCAAGTCATAAACCAACTTACAAAGTGCCCCCCCAGTTCTGTTTGTTTTTATAACTTTATAACCCATCTAACTATATGGATATTTATTATATATATATAATTTTCTAAATAATTATATACCATAAACTACAGTTCATCTACTTGTAAATCAACAAGTCACACGGTGTTCACCCCATCGCCATGCGCAGCTTCGCCCGGGTCAGCTCCACCTTGGCCCATGCGGCGGCAATCATCGCCTGTACGGTGTCGGTGGCCAAGGTCGCTTCATTCCCCGTGCTGGCCAAAGCGGCCAAGACTTCTCCTGAGGGCCATGGGTCAAGGTTTTCGTCCCCAAAAAGTGATGCGTTGGTCGAAATTCATGGTGGTTTAACAAAGAAGAAGATAGTACAAGAAAAATAGCGGTTTCACTCGTACAAGCAGGAATATCACCGTATCAAGCAAACAGGTGACATGATAAATGGTGGCTTTAACCGTTGAACATGGGGTTCCAACCAATAGCAATGCTTGTATAACAGGAAAACATGGAATATCATTTAGCACGTTCGATAATATTGGTACTACCCTTCAGTAATCGACCGTGGCTGGCTGGGGAATTCCCGCGCTAAATGGAGCTTTTTTCACGCTGGGAAAATCATCAAACGGCTGGGGATTTTCCGGCCACGTTTGAGTACCACAGGGTAAATGGGGCCATGGGGATGCTCCAAGCAAGGACTTTTTTCATGGTGATTTCATGTCATATTCATGGGGATAATGATATGTAATTCTGATATGTACAGTGTACAGTAACTGGAAATACACATCAAGTTTAATAGGTGATACTAAACCTGGTGATACTTAACAAAAAGGTTGGTAATCATTACCAATATACAAATATCCACATTGGAACTAACCAATACTGCTAATTACTCAAGAAGGTAATACAAAGGTGATTGGCAATACTGGTGATATGTAACTGCCAGAGAGAAAACCATGATTACCCTCTGGTTATTTAACATAGCCATGGAAAATGGCCAATTTATAGATGGTTTACCTATTATCAATGGTGATTTGCCATGGCTATGTTAAATAACCAAATGGTAACTGCCAGAGAGAGAACCATGACAAAATCACCAAATACTGGGAGCATCCCGAGATTTTCTCATTCATCCCATGAAAGAAAAAATCCTCCCAGAGTGATGGCCCCCCCAAGTTATAGCTTTGTGGCCACCCAAAACAAGACAGAGGTATATCATGACGACCATCTACCATCAACCCTAGAAATCCAAATCATAAACCACAGCTTAGCTCGTAGAATTTCACTGCAAATCCCTTCAGTTTGCTTGTTAAAACCTCAATTGTCCTTCAGTTTATGGGAAGTCGCTTAAATATGGCCTTTCAAAAACACCTTTGCCAGTTGTATTTACCTTTGAAGTGACCCAAAGATCGGCCCAAGCAGAGACGACTTCCAGCGAGATGCGGTCGCTCACCATGGAGGCTTCGAAGTATGGCAATGCCTTTAGAAGCACCTGAAACGCCAGGGCGGCCACAAGTTGGGTGGCCGGGTGGGTCAGTTTACTGGTGCTTGATGTTATGGTCTGACCATTTTTTAGGGAAGTTGACTGCGTCAACCAGCAAAAAAGAAGGTTGTGAAAGGTTTTGAATGGATTTCATCAATCATCAGTGGATATCTATAGTTCTATACTACTGTTGATATACCATACTTCAATGCTAGCTAGATATGACAAGCATAACTTACCCCAACCCACAACAAAACCACCCAGTTTTACCAAAACCACCCAATGATATCCCCAAGCCGGTTCTCCGCCTTAACCTCCGGGAAGTAGAGTAAATTGATATCCAACATTTTCAGATCCAAATCGTCATCCCTGACTTGGGCCAAGGGAAACTGCCTGGCGGAGGCAGACCCGGAGATGGCGGCTTGGAAGGGGAAGACTCAAGGCTGCAGGCGGTTCTTTTACATACTTGCTTGTACAAATATAATAAAAATAATTCTAATAATAAGAATAATAATATTAATATATTATATATATATGTATGTATGTATGTATGTATGTATGTAGGTAGAGAGTGGACTTTGGATGTTCAAATTTGTGTGAAAACCTTCACAACCGATAGGGGACCAACCACTTTGGCCATGTCCATTGAGAGTGGTAAGTAATTTTGTCCGCCACTTATACGTATCAATTATCTCTAGATATACTGCACATATTCGCATGTGTCAAGTCCTTGGGTCAAATGTTACTAATGTTGTACGATCCCCCCGTCGTAAACACCAGCGTGCATCTGGTCCATCTGTTTCTTTTGGGACCTTTTTTTTTCGGACCTATCACGATATGAAACGAAAAAATGTGTGATCCATACCCTCCTTGGAACATGGAACAGGTTTCAGGCTTGTGGAGGCACCGATTGTCTGATGGATTCAATATAAGGTCCATGTTAATATCCCCAAATGCTCCATGTAAGGAATATTTATGAATATTTACTTACATTTGGGTTATATTTGAGGTAAATATAGGTACATATTCCAGCATCATGCAGTATCTGGGATCAATATCAAATTCTCCGGCTTGTTCCCAAAGCCAGGCTTTTGCATGTAAAGTTTGACACGGGGCAGGGGCATCCGCTCCTTCATGACCTCCACTTGTATCCAATTCTCCATTCTTCAGCAGTAGCCAAGCCAATCTCAAACGATTGTACATCTCTTCGAGTGCGGTTGTGGTGTACTCATTGTCCACCCAATAGGCCTTCTCAGCTATGATAAAAGCACCGCGAGGTACTGTTCCATTTCCGCAACCCATTGTGGTTCATCTGCAAAGCCGCCTGACCTGCTCCTTCATCTTCTGCTAGAAGAACTTGCACCTCCTTCTCGGCACCATTGTCGCCTTTGTCCAGGCACCATTGTCACCAACAAAAACCTAGAGCACCATCATCACGATTCCACCCTTGGTGCCAGGAAAAGTTTGAGATCTGCCAGGTAGAAGAGGTTGTAGGGCTGCTGCTGCTGCCTGACTTGGGCATCCCCGGTGACCATACTATCCATAGGACGATACCCTCTGGTAATTTGTTACATAGCTATTGAAAATTGCCCATTTATAGTGGGTTTACCCATTGAAAATGGTGCTTTTCCATAGTTGTGTTAGTTTACCAGATGGTATTGACTATTATCTTTTAGGACTTGCTGGGCTCCTTTGAAAAACCTCGCCATCTCCAAACCAGGCCTGTTTGTTGGTCTAGAAAAAGCCCAATGACTGCAGTTCCATCCCCAAAAAACATAGTTAGCCAAGTTAGCCAAGTAAATCTTGATTGAACAAACACAACTCAGCGACATGTTAATTTTAAACCACATAGTTTTTTTCCCTTTCGGTTCCATTTGTGGGTCCCAGCTCAGGATTCTCTCGCCTTGTCAAGGACGTCCGAATGTTGGTAGTATACCTCGGACAGGTTACCACCTGCAGCTCTCCGAGACTTTGGGTGAATTTACCGCGGAATTGTTAGGGATTTATACTGAATATAACCAACCATGATATATAAATTATGTTATTAATAGTTGCCATACATGGCTATATATATAGTTCTTAATAATGGCTATCTAAAAATTAGATCTATATTTATATATAGTGTTATATATATATAATGGCTATGTATACAAATTGGAAATATATCGTCAACAATTTGTTGGGACACAAACATAAAATGGCTATAATGTATGATCATGGGAACATACTGGCTATGTACTATGTAACCAACTTGGTATTTGGTTTTTGTTTGATCCCACGTGTTCGCGGGGTTATGCGCCACTTTGATAACTGGGATAAGCCAAGAAACCGGGACATACTAACCAGCTAACCAGCGTTATCAACCAGTCACTGAGTGGAATTGGTGGTGTATAACCACAGTTATGGCCATTTATTAGTTATAACTGGTTATAAGTGGGATTATACATGTTAGTTTTAAGTATATACTCATAACTGGTAAAGGGCCATAACTGCAGCAAAAGACCTAGACTTTGAGCAAGAAACATTGGGATTTTTATGGCAGATACACTGTTTTTTTATGTTTATTAGCTCTCGAGCGCATACCTGGTATTCAATTGGAACTTCAAATAAAATGTCTTTTCCCGCAAGCTATAGAAATGGGACATTAATCACAAATAATGGGGGTGGCAAACGAAGTACGCGGAGGAGAAGCAACTGCATACCATAAAGTTAGGGTACAATTTAACTCAGGTATAGATTGTGGAGATGTGCCAGCAGTAACCCAAACAAAATGATATTAAAAGTAAATCAGCTGAAAATAGGAACACTCTCGTCTTTTTTACAACATCAAACGAGGCATGCATAAAACTAAATTTTATCCCGTTATGCTGGTTTGCCAAAATGTATCTTTACCAAAAAAGAGCATCATCCCCAAAACAACTAGGTAGTTAATAAATGTTAATAACCCCATCTTTCATAGGCAATCAACAGGGCTACTCTACAGCAAACTAACAGTTTGCTACGTAAAATCACCATTTTTTGAAGGTCAATCATCTAGAAATCCTCAGCGGTTGATCTCTAACCACATTTTTTTCATACACTTCAGGCCCAATAAAGCAGTTTATAAGTCAAGTCACCCCATGGAATGTATAACCCCATTTAAAACCATAGAAATGGGACAAATAACTAGTATTTCAGGCTTGAACTGTAAGATCCATAGGAAAACAAAGCTTCAATGAGTTTCATTCACCCTCCGCCGCTCGCCTGCAAACGCTCGGCTAAACGAGCTTCGCCCTTCCTGGGAGAGCGGGAAGGTCGGGAAGGTGTTCAAAATCGCCAGGGCCGGTGCCTAGAAAACATGCGGAAAATGGTGATTAACTGGTGATTATGGTAATTTAAGGGGATTCATAATGAATCATGAATCAATTCATGATTCATGATTCATTATGATGTATAGCTAAATGGTAGCTAAGTTGGCGAACATCATTCCAATAACCATGGTTTATGATACGCAAATAACTATAGATAATGGGGTGTATAAACCAACCTACTAGGGGGCCACTATGTGTAGATGTCTACATTCATTGATAATTTTCATGAAATCTAACCAACTAACCAACAGCAATGGTGGTATAATGAGATAGATTGGGAATTAATCACTTAGAAATGTTACCCTTGGGCAATCGAATGTGGTTTTTTGCTGGGAAATGCTGGCAATCTAAATGCTGGATTTTCCAGCCACGTTGCCGGAGGGTAGATATCGAGATTCTTTAGATTTACCTATAAGGCTAGATGTGAAGGGTAGATGTAAAGGCTATTTATAAAGGCTATTCATAAACTAATCTAACAGGATTTACCTGTTTATAGATATCTCATCCTTTAGTTTGTACATCCCATTTCATCACCTGTTTAGTAGTTGATTACCTGTTTATAGACATTTTATCCTTTAGGCTGTTTACAAACAGTGGATGTACAAACTAATAGACATATCCAAGATGGAGTGGTGGAGCATGGTGTAACGATAAAAAACCATCAAAACATCCAAATAATACACTCGCCTGGAACAAATGGTTGTTTCCCAATGGTAGTGAAGAATCCTTACGTACCAAATGGACATGGAAAAACCACCATGGCTATTTCTGATTGAGACTGGGTTCCAGGTGGAGTCTATGTCTATCTTGAAACTGATAATCTAACCATTGTGTCTTGCAAAACAAATTAAAATCAATTCCAAGTCTTGTTGGTTTTCAAATCCCACCCAGCAACGCCAGTCGATCAGGATAGTTTCTGGGTATATCCAAAGTGGATCTTTGTCTTGCATCGGTCAGTATTGCATCGGTCAGTATATATCATTTCTGTTCAATCCTTTACATGAGCTGGCGATTTCCAAAATGTTTGCTGATTCAAAATGCTGTCATGATGGCCGTATAACCAAGGGTGAACCAATTGCAATGTTGCTGTACGCTGATGCTAGCGAATCAAACAATGGGCACAATTCAGGGCCACTGAGCTCGTCATGTTGGACAATTTCAGCTAGCAGGCAGTTCAAAATCAAAATGTTCGGGTTTGTAAAGTGACCATGTTTGTATGTCCTGAAACGGGATCTGTTGCGGACATGTAAAGCCCAAAACAAACAAATCTAAGCTTGTTTAGTGAGAATATCATCAAACAAGTGGTTTCTTTGAACATGTGGGGATGTTGATTACAGTATTTACAGTGAATTCGAACGCTATATGTAACTCTGCATCAAGAAACCAAAACATACAAATAAGAATGGTGCACAACAAACAAAAAATCTACAAGACCCATGGGTAAAACACCGATATGCGAAGCATAGGAGGTTTGAAATCACTCACAGTGGCGAAGCCTCATGTTCTGTGTTCCAAACCCCTCTGGCTTCTCCAGATATGGTACCCCCAAATTCAACGGTTGACCATTGCATCATTTTCGCCAAATAGAAATTTGCAGTATACCATGTATTGAAACAAACCCATGTCATATTGCTGACTGCACAAATATCATATTAAGTTACTATGATGTTATAAAACAGTTATCACAATATTTGATTGACTGTTGGTTGTGACATGTTATAACCCCATGATTGATGGTAAACCCCAAATATTAACTATATCCCAATTTTGGCCCCATGATATACCCATCATCAAATGGATATGTTTCCCAAGTAGATCCCAGTTGTACTACTGCGAAACCACATGACATAGATTGCCAATCCCACTATACTACCATAAAACTATAGCCATGTCAATTGCCGCAAATGTAATGTTATAATTTTGTTGATTATACTTATGTATCCCGTTTTTTATCCCCATGATATTCCCATATTGGCGAGGAAACAACACACATTATGCCGTTTTATTCCCATAAGCTGTGCTTTGGGAAAACCCAAATGGATGTCATTCAACTCACGAACTCGGCTTCGAAGGCTAATGCCACGGCTCCACTCCACACTGGCATGGCCCTTCCCATTCACGGCCACAGCATCAACCATCAACGTCTTAATGATTTCCTAAGTGCAAGGGACATGATTTCCATGTTTGGGGCCCGCGGGGTTAGGGACAAAACAAACTAAGAATGGCCAGCTTTACATGTACATATATATATATATACATAGTATATACTCTATATATATATATATATATATATATATAAAATTATATATATATATATATTTTATATATATATATATAATATATATATATATACTATACTATACGATAGTGCCGAAACCGAGAGGTTTTCCACAAAAAGCCAAAGATTGGTCGAGTGAGTGGCGTTTTTTATTGCTGTGAAACACCCTAGGATTTCGAGTTGAGCCTGTGGCACAGGGGTGCGGAACGGCAAATGTCGTCTGAACCTGTCGTGGGAAGATTGCACCTCATCGTCAATACAAAATGTGTGTACCCTCTGGTAAACTAACATAACTATGGAAAATCACCATTTTCAATGGGTAAATCCACTATAAATGTGGTATTTTCAATAGCTATGTTAAATTACCAGAGGGTATATCAGAATTGCGTTCATCATCGATTCCCAGAATTGCTAAAAAAGGAATTAATGATACAGGAAAATCACGTATATTTCGGAGGTCAAAACGATGCTTTCCCGCAGATGTTCCAATCAATCCATCCAACAATAAACCGTACCCTCTGGTAATTTAACATACCAGTAGCTATGGAAGCCATGGCCCATAGAAACAGGTGATTTTCCCAGCTAGAAACCTCCATATTTATTACATGGATTTTCCACTTCGCTGTGTGAAAAATTACAAAATCATTGGGGATACACCATCATGATGGCCCCGTTGGTTTCAATCTTTCGAAGGTATGGCCAACAATTGGTGCAGAAAAATGGCCATGGCTATTAGTTATAAGTGGTTACAACTGGGATGTATTAGTTATAACATGTTATAACTGGTTATTTCTATGGGATTATACATTCCATAAATGGGGTTTTGTTAGTACTTGTACTTAATAAATGGCCATGAGAACCCCCTTGTGAATTAAGTCGGAACGTCATGGGTCCCCATTTTGTAGAGATAAAACGCCGGGGTACATCCCCCCGACAGGATCCCCTATAAAGTGGGAATATGTAACCTCTCTATAGAATGGGAAAAATGTGATCAAAAAATTCTCTCACCGGGTAGGTATCACCCCCCCATTTTATAGAGGAAATTCCTCATACCTGTGGTTTCCCAGCATCCCCTAAATCATCCAAGTCATTAGGCAATTTTTCCACAGATAGGACTTAAGAACTCCACGGTAGGCTGGAAAATTGTTATTCGCTTCTTATCTAACGCTTCGGCTGCAGGATGGTGCCCCCCAGTTATGAGGTGGTTTATAAACCCAATCAACTATAGTTATCTATAGTTATATCTACCATAAACCATAGTCAAACCACTTATAAGGCAATTTAGCTATCTTGGGGTCCCCATCCTGTGTACCATCAAATCATCATCTGTTTTTTGCTTTAAATAAAAACATAATTGGGTATGCCCAATGGAAAGCTGATTGCCATTTTCCAGAGGCTCTGTGGCATTCTGGCCCTCTTTCTCCAGCAATGTGATGAGGTCCTGAAACTGATTCATTGCAAAAAGCAACGATTTTAAGGGACTGTCATGGGGATACAATGGGAAGAAAAAAACACAATTAATAAGTAAACATGATTTCAGGAGAATTCATATACATATATATAATTACTGTGATAATGATTGCATATATATATATAATCAGCTTGATGTGTGCCATGGTCAAGTCAAACGACATCAACTGGCTATGCTCATCCGATATTGGGTGTATAAACCATCATTATAAACCGTGTTATCCTCTGGCAATCAAGCACGGCTTGCTTGAACATCCTATACAACTGGAGGTTTATAGCTGGGAAAAGCATGACTAAAATCGTGGATTTTCCAGCTATAGAAAGTGATTACCAGAGGGTATCCGAGTAGCAGGGATATGACCAACCCCGAAAATATGGGTACCCTCTGGTAATTTGTTACAGTTTGCTATTGAAAATGGCTCATTTAGTTCGTTGATTTACCGAACTTACAGATGGTGATTTTCCAGTTCGCTATGTAAACGTTTAACAGAGGGTACAGTTTTTCCAACTTGACAAACCATGGCACATATCGTCCAGTATGAATTTCCCCATGGCACGTTTCTCCAGAAGTGGGGATGGCCAAACCTCATTGCCAATGTCAATTTCATGAGGTTTCCAAAAACTGCAGTTATGGCCATGTATTTATAGTTATAACTGATTATAAATGGGATTATACATTACACAAATGGGTTATAAGTACCTGTAACTAGTAAATGGCCATAACTGCGGATGTTCGGAACTTCATTATTCTGGACAACCCCAATATACACACACTGCCGTGTTTGGGCGGCTCAAACAAAAATATGTTTTGCTGATTCTATCCATACAAGGTGGTGCAGTGGTGCCCCAGTTCGTTGGTAAAGTTAAGATGCGTTTCTAACTCCGAAATTATCTTTGGGTTTATGGCAGATATATCGAACTAGTTACGATTATTACCCAACAAACATCACTTGGGGGGGGCACCACTAGCCATACAAATCACAACTCCGAAGGCCATCCAATCAAATGTTCCCATCACTTCCAATTCTTTTTGGCAAATCCTTTCGAGTCTTGTGGTTGCTTACAGTTATGGCCCGAGTTATACCAGCTACTTGTACGTACAGTTACAAGTACTAAGTCACTCCATTTATGGAATGTATAATCCCATGGAAATAACCAGTTACAACATGTTATAACTAATAAATGGCCATAACTGTAACGATTGCGATACCCGGCTACTTGCGATTTTGGTGCCAACTTTTTCTATCAACTCTACTGCCGCATAAACGCTATCACCCGATCTGATTTTTTATCATCATTGCTCCTATTACAGCAAGAAATTGCTGGGCATTTTCAAACCAATTTTCTTGGTTGAGCCCATGAGATACAAAACCAACAGGATCCTTCCTCCTTGTGCTATCTATTGCTGGTCCTGCCATGTTGTGCCCCTAGGTTGGTTCTTGTTACACTGTGCTGTTGGCTGCCTGTTGTGACGTCCCCCAAAAAGTCTTTTTCCGAGCCAAAGCAGGGGCGATATTAAACAGCGGGTGTCCAAAACGGCTATACCATTCCATTTGGTTATTTAACATAGCCATGGAAAATCACCATTTTTAATAGGTAAACCATCTATAAATGGGTCATTTTCCATGGCTTTGTTAAATAACCAGAGGGTAATACATTACATTGACACGTCATCATATGCCATGATATGCCCATAAATGATTGGGCGGTAAACGCTATGACATTACATGTATATGCATGCACCATTATTGTATATTATCCAAATATGTTCCAACCATGTTGCGCCAAACACTAATTATTGGTGTGTAAATACATATATATATATAGCGGCTGTTTTGTTCCATGATATTCCCGTAAACTCCTGGATATACCTGTATTATTGATGCTTAACACATCTTAAAACCCTACATATATATATTCTCACATTTGATGCTTTATCAACTCATATTCCCAACATAATACATTCATTTATATTCCCATTACAATTATTCCAGGCAATAGTTGTTTCTACCAAAATGATACCCCTACTTGGAAGTGCAGTTCCAGCTATAAGTGGATATAAAAACATAATTATAGCATATTAAAGGCTATAGGGATCCAAAAGGGGGGTTAAGTCACCATTGTCATGCCCTCAACTGCCCCCCCAAGTACCCTACCGTTGCAGCCCTTCACAATTATAACCGGCTGCAAGAACCTGATTTAAGTGATATATTTTCACCAACCAGTTGCAGGAGTTATTCCATCCCATTGATCGATTTCATTACTTACAATAAATCACTATAAATCATTAAACATCAGCATTTATCCTACTATCCCCTACAGTTTTCAGGGCCATAACTGGACGTCCACAAGCATCCACATCCCTCGTCCCGTCCTTGCGTGAGATCTGCATGGCATTGGGTTTCGTGGCCAAGACTAAGCCTGAAGTGCCACTGGCCACTTCCAGTGGTGTCCTGTCAAAGCAATCCTGGCGCGCGGTTTCTCGCAACACCCAACGGAGCTATGACCTGTAAAGAAGAGCCTTGAATGGGATGAAACAACTCCTACAGCTAGTTGGTTGTACTAGTATATATATAATATACATATACATATATATATATAATATATATATATATATATATATATCATTATCACTTAAATGAGGCTATAGGGCTACAACTGTGGGGCAAAGTTTAGATATGAGTGATATGGGGATATGATTGGATATGATGGGATAGAAAAGGAAATTTAACCATCGGGAAAAAAGAGTGGGATAACCAGCGATCATATACTCTATATACCATCTGGTTATGACAACATAGCCATGGAAAATCCCTTATAAATGGAGGTTTCTAGCTGGAAAAAAACACCTATAAATGGGCCATGGCTTCCATGGCTATGTTAGTCATAACCAGAGGGTACTTGGAATACCACGGCGATATGATGGCAACATGATCAGCCAACTTCTCTTACAGATCTTACTGGGAAATAATGCTGCGATATCATGCCACTAGGCATATTGTGTAATTCCTACACTGGATTTCTTTAACACATCAGCTATATCCCATCTAGTGGCGGTTGACCTTTAAACTCCTAACCGTCAAATCAACGTGGACTTTTTCACCCTTGGCGAGGATAGGAGTGGCATACGTAGTCGTGACATTGTTCACACGTGTCATCAACCAGCGGCAATGATGATTGGATCCGACGTCTTATGAATTTATGACCAGGGAGAAAAACACAGTCAACTCAGCCTTGCCCCAGGGTTTGTTTGGTTGGAACCACGTCGAACTGTCTGGTAATGTTGGTTCCTGATTAGTGTGTGGCCCACCCCCCCTCCCTTAACTATATCTGGACTCTCTTTAAAGTAGAAAATCAAAAATTTTCTTCCCAAAAGAAAAACATATCCTCAATTAAGTAAGGATTTCAATTGGCTACAATTGCAATCTAATT
>Ga0126342_10010535_pt1 | contig 16540 bp, 18 predicted proteins | sample Cyp1metagenome_FD_92528 | JGI IMG/M metagenome (GOLD analysis project Ga0126342, IMG submission 92528) | Coral microbial communities from Lord Howe Island, Old Settlement Bay, Australia - Cyphastrea 1 metagenome | ecosystem: Host-associated > Invertebrates > Cnidaria > Coral ... | reverse complement strand
GAAGTTTTTACACAGAGAAATCTCTACATAGAGAAGCTTTCACACGCAGAACCTTTTACACACAAAAGTTTTCACACAGAGAAGTCTTTACACAGAGAAGCTTTTACACACAGAAGCTTTTACACCCAGAAGCTTTTACACAGAGAACTCTTTACTCAGAGGCGCTTTTACACGAAGTGGAAAGCTGAAATTGGCAGCAATTCTCTGGAAAAAAAAAACCTTCGCAGGAGCTTTCGGGAACACGCCTTCCCCACTTGCTCCAAGAAAAAAGACCGCAGTTCCATGATTCCATGAATTTGTTCAAAAAAGCATAAGGAATATATTTCTGAAGCAGCAGGTCCTCGTTCAATAGCTTTCAAGCCCACCCTGCGATGACATCGAGGTCAAGTAATCCGGCGGAGCCGACAATGAGCTCAGCTCTAAATCCGGGCGCCGGCCTGGACGCCCGTGTGCTGCCCGGAGGGCCTTCGGTGGTAACCGAAGGTTATATACGCTGGCCCCCCCTGCCGCCGACCTCGCGGTAGGGTGTGCGTGTCGACAGATCCCCCATTGCAGTGTTTTTTGGCCCTGTGCCATTCAACATGTTTTTGCACAAACATCGCACACGATCGCCCAACATAGCCCCAAGTTGCCCCAACATAGCCCCAAGATGCCCCAACATCGGCCCCAGACGGCCCCAACATAGGCCCAAGATGGGCCAACATAGCCCCAAGATGGGCCAACGTAGCCCCAAGATGGGCCCACATTGCCCTCAAGATGGGCCAACATAGCCCCAAGATGGGTCAACATAGCCCCAAGATAGGCCGCCGACCATCAAAATATCCTGCGTTTTACAGTGTTTTCTTGCTGTTCCCATGTTTCGGATCTGATGGGCCCACACATAGGCCTCGAGATCGGCCGAGGTAGGCCTCAAGATCGGCCCACATAGCCTTCAAGATAGGCCAACATTGCCCCAAGCTGGGCCAACAGTACACATCATACGCACGACCAGGGAGCGCGTCCGGCCATTTCTCTGCCGGCGCCCGGCTGTCAGGCGTAAGCCTTTAAATATGTAATTATACCGTATACATGTGTCTGATTGTGTCTGCATGTACAATGTACAATGTGCAATATTGCATGCTTGAGTCTACTACTTCCGCCACACCATGGCATGCAAGATCATGCAAATGAGGTAGGGTTCGAAAGACTGTGCAATCGACCTGAGATGCCAGACTAATCCATTCCATATCCGGCTGCCAGTCATCACTTTTTGATTTGGCCGTGTCGTTGGTGAAGAACCAGTGTGTGCCCCAAGCCTGCCAGCGAAAGGCTCAGTAAACAAACAAACTTGAGCCCTGCAAGGCACTGCAGTAGCCGCCCTTCACACTGCTCCGTAAGATAGAACAAGATACATGAAATGGTATGCCCACTGGTACATATATCTAGCACATATACGCCTCTGAATGGTCACCGGTTCGAAGATCTCCAGTGATCACCACAGTATGAAGGGATATGAAGGGAGACCTGGAGTTGCATTGCTTCCATCCCATACTGCCGCCGGTCAGGGTTCCTGATTCAGCCGGCTGCCTGCTCCTCCTCCTCCTCGTCGTCCTGTTGATCACGTGGCTCCTCTTTCTTGGCCCATTCCCTCAGGGACTCGCAGCAGTGAGCGACTGGTCATCAGCTGCAACGTCTCAACAACACACTGGGAATGCTAAGTCTTCTTCTGCTTGTGCCAGTTCGTGGATTCAGCCTCAGAGACAAATGCGAGAGCAAGATATGCAAGACTATGCTACTAAAGAGGCTTTTTATATCTTTTTATCGGCATGCGTTGAACGATCTAGACAGAGTTTTTGGTTGTGCTTACTAGGTGATGGCTTTTCTTCCTCCGGGGGCATTAGTTATATTTGGAGAAGGAACAATTGACATACGTTGGCATGATGACCACCATGGGACATGATCGTGTTCAATAACAGAATTGAACGGCTCTGACAAGTCATTCTTAGACACATTTGCCATCCTTTACCCCATGCCTTACAGTAGTAATACTTCAATGCCCAAAATCTTGCTGTCCGGGAAGAACACACCTTTCCCAGCACATTTGAAACTAAGTGCTAAAGGCAAGCGGTGGTTGACACCTGTGAATTTTTGGTGATGCCCTTTCATGTCCGAAAAGCAAAAAACATCCACGGCTGCAATGCGCTAGACTCACCTGGCTTTCTTTGTCCGAAAATAGGGTGCCCAAAATGCGTAAAACCATCAGCATTATGATTATGATCATCACTAATCAAATTAATCATCAATTAATTGATGGTGTAACATTGTTCTTTAGTAATTACTTATCATGAACCATTGTGAAGTAGTTCTCATTCATCAATTGGTTTACTCATCATTTGTAACTCTAAATTGTCATATCATCACCACCATTTTTCTTAATAGAGTAATTCATCCTGATTCGGGGACTCCATTGGGATATCCTTCCAGCAGCACGCTGATCCCCTCGATCCCCTTGGCGTCACCCACCGCTTTTCGAGCAATCTCATCCAAGACGTCGTTTGCACCAGGCAGCTGACTTCCTGCGGAGCTTAGCTTAGTTCTTATTCATTTGGCATATATATGATATACATCACATGTGTATCATACAACATGAATATAATTGATTATATTATATAATTGATTATTGACTATACTGGGATATACTGTATTGATACACTGGGTATTTGCAAAAACGCGGGAAATTGCGTTCCACCCATTTGGCGCGCAGTATTGCATCAGCATAAGCGTCTGACACATCCATCACGGGAAGAGCTGCAGTCTACCGGATTCAATCAGCGATCGGCTGCCTTGTTCTCCTTTCCATGCAATACCCCAGTCATCATCGCTGTCTTCCTTCGCCAATTGTGATAGTATGCCATGGCATGCCACTCCCTCTGATCCAATTCGAAAAGAACAATCACATAACAATCACATAACATCACCATATATCACCATCATTAAAGATCATTAAAGATCATGAAAGATCATTAAAGTTCAAAGAAAACACATCATTCAAAGTTTCTGCAGCTCAAAACATCCCTGCCTGGTGGAACTGCATCCCACTCTTGGCATCCTGGGGGACACCCTCATCCGCTGGAGCAGCATGCAGAGGTGCCTCAACTTGCAGCCACAAACCTGCCATTTGGGGATAAATTCACTTCCAGAAATTTATGGTATGTCATTGGACATGGTTTATGATGTTTATGGCATTGGGTTTACCACGCTAATGGACATTTATGGCATTGGCTTTACCACATTCATGGACATTGTGATACATATATTGAACATTGGCATTCAGGCTTCGACGCGGAGCTCTGTCTCCAACTGATGCCATATATCACCTGCAACAGCTTGAGGTGCAACATGGTGCAATTGTTTTCATGGGTGGCCAATGGGTGACTAATATGACTAATGGGTGGCTACATCATAAATCTTGGACCATTAGTCACCCATTAGTCACCCACTAGTGATTTATGATGTAGCCACCCATTAGTCACCCATGAATGGAAATGAATCGAATCTGCTTCAAACTCTTGCAACTTACAACCCAGATTCGCTTCTGCAGGCAGCCTTCTGCTCCATCACCTGCATTGACGAGACAAGGACTCTGCTTAATCAAACTGGATTTAACGCTTTTGCACTGGCAAAGCAAAGGACCAAAAGGTCTTGGATGGCTTTGTCAAACAGATTCGAACAGTATCTAAATAGCTGGGAGTTCGGGTTATCCAGGACAGAGCAGCGAAAATCGGTGGACAAACTGCATGTAGTGCAAATCTTTTTGTTGGCTCGCAGGACGATGTCGCTTTGGCTCCAAAGTAAGGCCGCTTTTGAGGCGTTGATTTGGCAAACTCTGCAAGTGTATCACCCGCATTCACATCTTGTGGAACAGGCTCGGTTCTTTTTGTTTTTCACTGTATTTCCTGCAGTGCTGTCCACTAGCAGAGATCCCTGCCAACCGCGCAGCCGTCAAGTAGCAGCTGCAATGTTTTTTTGCATCCTGCCACCATGTTGTTTAAAAAAAAATCAGTAGCTTTGCATACTTTCCAGTATTTTCCAGTGGTCTCAGGTCTCAGAACATCGACGTCAACCTGCACACAAAGAGTCAACATCAGTATGAACTCATGCAAAGACTTCCAGTGACTGCAAGCAATTCAGCCTGCAGCAAGCCGGTCTTTCAGCTTATCCACTGCTTCTTTCAACAACTCCTTGTAGCCACGACGCATAGTCGCTGCCATCTCCTTTCGAAGCATTTGGGCAGTTGGTGTGACTGGAAAATACCGTTGAGCATCTGCCCTCTGCAGCGATGCAGCTGGGTCCACCCCGGCCTGGTTGGAATCCGCAAAGTCCTCACCCTGAGCAAGGTCCTGCTCCAAGGATTGAGGAAACAAACTCCAGGACGCCTTTTCCATTGCCGCCAAATACATCTGGAGACCTGGATGCTGACGTCTGCAAGCTGAAACATTGATTCAATGAATTGCTTCTAAGATATAGCCCAAAGGGTTCAGGACCACATCAAGCAGTGGGAAAAAAACCCGAGTGATTTCTTTACGCTGCTCAATGAGGGATTTGCAGTCATTTCACCATCTTGTTTTGTTTTTTTCTTGTCCCAACATAGAAAACATAACTTATTCCATACCATCCTAAGTCATCCTGAGACAATGGATTTTACGTTTCCCTTGTTTTGGGGGATCAGGGGTTCTCATCCGTTTCATCCCTTTGCAGACCTTCAGGTGTTGCACTCCAATGCTCACCGTTTGGATCCTCCGTCACTGCAAGTCCTGCAGCACGCATCAACGGATCGGCCCTTTGTAAAACCGGCGAGACAAAACCGAAGTCGTGGCCCGACTGCAGTTGCAAAGGTGGGCCTATCATGTTCAACCATAGGTCATTCCATTGGATTCCTCCAGGCTGACGACCAACCTTGGATTGACTGGTCGAGCCGAAGAAATGCGCTACCGCACGATGGAATGCTATGCTGCTATGGAAAGCTATGGAGCGGGCTGAGCAAAGGCCAAGAAGCCAAGTACATGCTAAGTCCAACTCCTTCTTCTTCTGGATCTGGTAGTTGCTCCTCGATTTGCTGCTCGCGCCAGCTTGCAAAGTCCTGCAAACTCGAGCGCTATCTCACGGAATCTCACGTACAGTATCTCACGCAGCCTTGCTTCACATTTTATCCGAGCCCTGTCCTCGGAGCTTTTTTCATTGCAGACCGACAACAGCGCCTTTCGCAAATCGCTTGGTCTCACCATGATCCGGTCCTGGGTGCTTCTGGCTCCAGGTCATCAACACTCTGGGGCTTCTTCAACTTGCTAAAAACAACTATAAAATCTATATAACATTATAATCACTATATATATATATATTTCAGGAATGATTAATAACATTTAACAACTATTATATATCATTTTATAACATGTTTCTCAGGAAACGAAAGAATATGCTATAGTCACTATAGCCAGTTAGCGTGCCTTTGGGATTGGAATCATCACAGATTTGCAAAAAGATCAAGGCCACTGAGTTTGCTTGTCATCAAGCCATATACAGCCATATCCAGCCAACAGGCTGCCAAAGCTGCCAAGGTTCATAAGGATTCTCCTTCACAACAAAGCCTGATGTCGTCATCAGCAAGTGATTGGGATCCTGGCTGTGACTCTCAAGGCTGGCAATCCATGCGTTTGACGTGGCTTGGTGAAGGCTACAGGCTACAAAATGCTACAAGTACATCTCATCAGATCCAGAGTTCAACCATCTTCACCCCAACAGTATGGCTGTTTTCATCTCGTCCTCGCAATAGCAAAAGTTCAGGGAATCCCCTGCTGCCATATCCATCTTCGCTCGGAGCTTCCAAACGTCTGGGCTCTCAGGTGTTGGTGATTCCCAGGCACAACTGGGGTAGAAGCGATGATTCAACCTCGGTGTGTTTTGAGGGACTTCACCAATTTAACCCCCCAAGAAGCCATGGAAAATGGTGGAAAAATGGTGGAAAAATGTGGAAACATATGGAAAATGACAATCCATGGGAGTAGGGGCACCCTGCACAAAATCTCCACAGGCCAAATGCAAGTCTTCCGAAGTCCTGGATTCCTGATTTTCATCCAAATGGGTCTCAAAAATCAGTACCCCAATTCACCACCATCCTAGAAAAATGATGATACCATGGGGATTTTGATGGATGTTCTGTACCTTTCAAATCTTTCAAGATCTTTCATCATGTTTTCACCCATTTCCCCCATCTTTTCCCACATTTCTCCATCCAAACTCCGGAGATCCAAGCAGCAAATCCCCCAGGGGAATCATCCCCGTGGCCACATCGCAGGAGAATCTGCGACCCCAAACCAACATCAGCGACTCCCGCAGCGGGACATCTGCGAGGCCGCTCTTCTCCACCAAGAGCTGCACTGCTCGATTGGTCACTGTCAAGGACTCCTGGATCGTGGAGAGATACGAAAATCAAACATGGCTGGGGAATTGCCGAACTCAATGGAGGGTTTGATGGGAAAATCATATATAAATCATCTATAACTGAGGATTTGTCCAAGATCGATTGAGATGGTTTAGATAGAACTTGCTGGGAAAATCGTCAAGAATTTATTGATCTTTGAAACCAACTATGCAAAATTTCCCTGCAAATCCCTTCAACCAATTCTGGGAAGACAACGGCTTCACAGACAAAGACCAACCGCCAAACAGAGTCATCTCTCGTCTTTGGGGCTGATTTTTGGGTCTGGAAGCCCTTACATTTCAGCTCAAATCATCCGGACATCAAAGAGGATTCCAGCACTTTGGTTTCTGAAGTGGGTATATGTGGGTATTGTAGCTTTCAATATCTGATATATCTGATGATTATCTGCATCATCGCTGACAAATGCTAGCAAGAAAACCAGTGCCATGTTCATCGCCTGTCCTTTAATGGGATGTTCTCCAACATCTCCAGGTCTCCATCTTCATAAAATAGTGGAAACGTGTGCTTACCTCGAGCTGATGAACTGTGATACATCCATGAAACCAACACATGAAACCAACGAAAACGACTTCCAGAAATCGTTGAAGGGATGATCTACAGGGCATATAGTATTTGGATGTATTTGGGGTGTTGACCCAAAAAAAAACACAAAGTGTTGCTGGAAAATCTGCAGAGCTACAATCCAACAGCTTCAAATATGGCCACCACGCAGATTCTTCTCCGAGTTCTCGCTCCACAGCCACGGCTAATGCCAGTTCTGCATCCTCACGCCCAGCCGTTGAAAGATGACTGGCTGAAAAAGTGAAGCTCTGGATGAGCAATATGGCAATATGAATCAAGATCATTGGAAATATACATTGTACTTAAAATATGATTATATATAATATAATATAATATATATATATATATATACATACATATACATACATATACAATCATATACACATAATCATTCGAAAACCATCCAAAATCATCCATGACAAATTTTAAAGACCCATGGCACTGCAGTCCTGCCGTCTGAGACCTGCAACATCAACAGCCTTCAGCAGCTCTTCGTCGAAGACTTGGTCGTATGAACCTGCATGAATGAAGGCCAGGACAATTAGTGGGAAAAACATGGAAAAACACCTATATGCATATATACATATAACATATTATAACAGTATCTACAATAAATAAATATATATATATATACATAGAATTAATAGAATTATATCTCTATATAGATTATATAGTTATACAGTCATACATATATATATATATATACATATGTATATATATGTATATGTATTGTGCAACATGTGAAGCAGAATCAGAGTTGACACGTCCATTTCAAACGTTTGTAGCTCAAGATGCTCAAGGCCTGGTATCACTGAGAGGCAGCAACTCACCGGGATTTCCAGCAGGAGTTCCCCCGCGCGGATGTCTTCCAAAGCCACACAGCCGCGTTCGGACGCTGCCGCCACACCCTGGTCAGCTCCAACCAAACCCACGGCCTTAGCGATCAACTTTGGACACGATTGGTCTGACATTTTTTCAGATATCAATAGATATCTGGAAGATCCATCAAATTCCATCAACATCTGAGGTTTATCATCGTTCAACGAAGGACATGGAAATCTAACATCTCACTGACCTCACGGACTTCGCAACTCGTCAAATCGGGCCTTGTTGATGTAGGCACCCCGAGCTCGCAGCCATTCTGCCAGCTCTGAAAAGCTCTCTTGCTCATCCACTGCCGCACGCGGGACACGCGAGACCTCAAACAACTCAGCTTTCACGTGCATAGAAAAGGACGACGTCACAGGTGCCATGACAGCCATGACAGCCATGACAGCCATGACAGCCATGACAGCCATGACAGCCATGACAGCCATGATCAAAAATCATCCAAAAATGACGGGGTCATCCCATTATGGTAAATATCATCTGATACTCATCTGTTATCATCTGTTCATATACCTATACCACTGCTCATATCCATCAACCAAACTCGGGATGAAGGCTATGTGCTCAGGTCTTGCTGATGGGGTCCGAGTTTAATTTTGTCATTTTGATCCACACATGGGGTTCTCTGAAAAGCTGCGCGTTCCAGGCCATGGTTTATGTATCATCATTTTCTCCATGAAAACATATGAAAACATGTTATAAAACGCAAAAAGAAACTGTCATGACTCGGGGAAACCGCCATCATCCACCATTTTGCGCCAAGCAACGGAACAGTTCCGGCCTTTCCTGCGCAAAGTCACCGAGGCAAGGCCAACTCCCACCGCGACAACTCCCTTGCTGTCAGCTGTGCTAAATCCACCGCTGTGGAGTTGTCGCGGCAAAATCCGCGGCCGTGGGACCTGTGTAGAGCTGCGGCCTTTAACACTCCGCCATGGCAAGGTGTAGGAATGGCTCTGAAACAACGCCATTCCACACCAGGCAATCGTCTAGCAGTCCTACCAAATGGTTTCTGAACCTGATGCTCCTCCAAGCAGTGGTGCGACATTACGGCCCATCCTTTATTTCAGGACCAACTCTTTTCTGCACTTTCCCCCGATCTTTGGGGGTAATGTGGGTGCACTTGCCATGTGTCAATATGTGTCATCTCACTAGCATTGGGAAGCTATCCTTGGCGTTTCAGCAAAGGCTCCAGCGAGTCTCTGAGCCAGATGGCTGAAACCAGCCTGATTCAACCATCAGCCCAGTATTCGCAGAAAGCAAAGGTTTGTCTACTCTCATAGTCTTGATATGTCTTGATATGTCTTGATGCTGGGGGTTGCTGCCGGCACCTTCTCCCTTTCCCAATGTGGCCTTAGTGAAAAGTTTCACAAAGAATCAGCCACTGCAGCAATATATGGCTTTCGGTCTAACATGTTAGTCAGGCACGGCCAGGTTGAGTTTTAAGCTTTTAAAGCCATCCCTTTGCGTCAAAAATGGACCCACACCTATATTGCATCATATTGCCATGTTACGCCATGTTCCAATATGTTCCAGGCATCCCGCCGCTGTGATCAGGGGCTCATCGTCTTCGTCCTGACATATCTGAGTTGATAGGTCCGCTGATTTCTTCCGTCAACGAAACGCAACGAAACAGTAGCACTGACGGTAATCACACTGTGACACTCCTCCATTCCTTTGCTGTCCTGACAATGCAAATGCAAAAAGTCCTTACATCTTGATATATCTTGATAGATTAGACTTGAAAACACTCCATGTATGAATTTGGAGATTGACTGCGATGAAAGGCCAACCCGACTCGAGGTTCGCCTTTGCCGCAGCTGCAAAGCTTGGGAGACTTTCTTCTTCCTCAGGTTCAGCTGTCTTCGCTACCTTTGCGTCTGGCATCATACTGATCAAAGGAGCATCGTCATCAGCCTGCGCAAATCACAACGTTCTGGCACAGCCACTGTAGAAATCATGGAAATCACAGAAATCAGAAGATTATTCCACTTGGACAATGCTATGACAACTCACATTTCAGCAGTTTTCAGCACATTGGACCTCCTCCTGTGGTGGTTCCTGTCCGGCTCAAAAATGGCTCAAGTCCATATTCAAGTTATTCAAGTTATTCAAGAGCCTACAGATTTCAAACCAGCGGCATACATGGCATACTATATATATTACTATATATTACTATTGTACAAAGCAAAAAATTCACAAGGAAAAAGAAGGGAGTTGCGCTCGGCAGTTTCGATCCCCCGCGATAGTCACCATCCCCTGTTTTGGATAACGAGGAATGGATCCAATGGATTATCATCCCCTCGAAACAATCATATGGGGATGGGTCAAAACCCTATACCCCTGGTGAACATCAAAATAGCTGGTAAATGGATGTTCATCCCACTAAACATGGTATTAATAAGTATTGATCCATAGCCATATAATCCCCACGATTGTGGAATGATGACCTGGGTTTTATAATATTTTATGATCATCATCCATTGCTGAACAGCAAATGGTTCCTTGTGACTGGATGCTGCATCACCAAGATCTGGAAGGGCCTCCTGAGCAGACAAGCTTAAGAACCCTGTGGTGATACCATTAAGATTGGGGAAAACACCTGTGTTTATTTATATATAATAATAGTAATTATTATTACTATTATTATTATTACTATTATTATTATGATTATATTTATATATTATATATATAATATACATGGAGTGGGGGTATATCTAGATATGACCTATGTAGAGTTAGATAAACCCCGTCAGAATCTTCAGTGTATCTTGGGAGATCCAGGCGGTTCTCCTCGTCTTCCTCACGTGGCCGCTTTTTGGAGCCCGCCTGCGCCATTCCGCTGGTCACTACATGGAAACCCATATCCTGTCTTCTCCTGTCAGATGGAATGAGAAAATGCCTGGAAAAAAAATCCAAAATCCAAAATGTAAAATGTAGATAAATGATGATAAATGTTAACCTCTCATTTCATCTGAACTTGATCTCAACTCCCCGAACTGCGGGACGCTTCCGGCCTTGGCCTTGGCCTTGCGCCTTGGAAGCCAGGCTAGCCGGCTAGCCAGGCAAGGCATCCCCAGTACCAGTATGTATATCTATCATTCTAACATGAATAGCTACGCAATGCTACGCATTAACTCATGAACAATCCATTATAAATAGCTATCCATAGGATGTAACATTAATCATTGACAACCGTGGATACATTTTTTCCATTCATCCTTGTTGTGTCCAAGGCTCTTGGCCACCTTTTTAGGCGCCATTCGTGTCAACGTTCGCTGGGGAAAAATCTGGGGACCATGGGGTTGACCGGCTCAACACCTGACTGATCCAAGGGTTTTCGATGGTTTTCTTTGAACACTTGGCTCAGAACAATTCTGGGGTATTCTGGGGTTGTACGTTGTTAATCGCTGTAATATGTTGTAGTATCATTGTATATTGTAATGGATGTCTTGAATCTAAATCCTGCTGGAAGAAACGGGCAAGGCATGGTATGACTCTATTCTTAGGTCAAGCTAACTTGAGCCAACTTGAGCCAACTTGAGCCATGTTCCCAGCCCAGGTGTGTTTTTGCGTTTGTACCTGTCAAAGGAGTGACTCAAACATGGCTATAAAATGCGATAAATGCATTGTAAATGCTACATCATGCCGTGCTCAAGAGCATGTCTCTGAATTTGCAGGTTCCAATCATTCAGCATGACCTTCCTACAGTTTCCCACTCACAATGCGTGACAGGCAACTCCTGTCCCGAAGTGTACCCTTGCACCATTCCGAACATTCCCAAAGCCGCAGGGCGAGGCAGCACCGGGTCAAGCAGGTGCAGTGATGGAGGGGCTTGAGGCTTTTGGGCCTGGAGACCAGTTTTCTGCCGCGGGGGTTGTTGTTTGAGGAATGAACTGGTTCTACAAGAGAGCACATATACACCCAAAAACTAGAATTTGAGCTCCTACCAAGGTTGACCCACTCGCAGGGAAATGATTTCCATTAGAGCGTAACCGCTGGCTTCTTAGGGCGGTCTCGGCTATGAACACCAATCAACACAAGGAAGCAACGCGTGCATGACCAAACTCTTACATTGCATATGTGAAAAGAAACACATGTCACACAATGGATTGCACTGTTTGCACTTCAACTTACTGTAACTTCCCCAACTCACCCTTCCTACAACACCTTAAACTGTCTAAAAAACATTTCTCTCGAGTTTACAAAACTAGGACAAATACATGCAAGGGATACTTCCACCCAGCGTCTCCGGCGATCATCATCCTGAAATGCGGGCAGATCTAACTCAGCTCCGAGCGCTGAACGCGCAACTCAGCTCCGGACGCGCTTCGACTTCTGCAACACCTGCGGCAACTAAGTGCTGTGTGAGCTTTGTCATGAGTGGATCCATGAAGGCATACCAGATCATACAACATCACATATATATATATACATAATATCATATGTATGTGTATACAGTATATCATATATAATCATATGTATATGGCTGATCTACACGGGAGTCCTTCAAGTCTCATGGCATCTACCAAAGAGCCACCTAGCTGGAACAAAAATGGTCTTCAGTCAGCCGTGCTATGGATTTTACCAGGCCTTCGATGATACACTGACTTGCGCAGGTAGCCCCAGACGCGGTTCATCCTTCGCAAACCAGGGGCTCAGGGAGTATCCACTACCCAGCCTCAGCCTTCTAAAGTTTCTTAATGTTTATTCTAAAGCGTAAGCATGAGAAAACCTGAAGTTATTAACCCTCTACCGCAATTGCTACTCAAAGCCACAACTCCAAGGTCAACTGGCTTGGCGCTCAGAACAGGACTGGCTGCTTCACCCGGACTTCTGCCTCATGAATGGGCACTTTTGGCGAATGATAGAGATCTCCGAGGTCACAGTATTTCCAAATAATGGCCAAGTCGGTTAAATCATGTTAAAACATGTTATATCATGTTAAATCTATTAACCAGTACCGTTGTATCATGTTGTAGAGGTCATGCAGCTTGGTAAATTCCATATCTGAGGACTCACATCTGCATGGGTTATGAGATGTCATGAGTCTGCAATCTTCAGTCCTCGCCTGGAGTTTCCCAGAGAAACCCAAGAAGATCAGGGTTGCGGGCCCTCTAACGCCACTCAAGACTGCCTGCCAAAGAAGTGTCAAACTCAGTCGCGTTGTGTAGATCTCATGGCTTTCAATGCAGCAAGAGTGCCCATGTCAATCGCACTTTGATAGCAATCATGAGTTGAATCTGACACAGTGTCTGAAACGTGCTTCCCTGTGCCTTTGCAGGGTAGTACTCCCAAATCTTCTCGCCTTGGATATAAAAGCAGAATCCTAGCAACAAGGCGTCGTGGTAAAGTCACCATATGTCACCATGTTTGCTTGTCCCCAAAACAATCGAAATTGGCATACTTACCTGCATTCAACTCTTTCGACATCTTTCAACATATTTCAACATCTTTCAACATCGTTCAACATCTTTCAACATCTTTCAACATCATGCCCCTATTGAAACTGAAACCTCCAGCATCGCATCTCACAGTAATTCCTCATCACCACCATCATATCCCCATCCCCATCATCCCCATCATCCCCATCATCCCCATCATCCCCAGGACATGTTCAGACACCGTTATATCAATGGATTGGTTTTTTCGGGAAAATTTACTGGTTTAAGCCCCATGATCTTCATGGGAAAATCTATGGTTTCCGGTTAAGATTTTCCCTCAAACCAATCCATTGGTTATACCATGGTTACCCTCTGGTAAACTAACATAGCTATTGGAAATCACCATTTTTAATGGGAAAATCAACTATAAATGGCCATGTTCAATAGCTATGTTAAATTACCAGAGGGTATACCATCCAGCGGTTATACCGGCTCCGGGCTTCACGCCATCAATGGAGATCAACTGGTCGCCTGCGATGACGCCAGCCCGGGCCGCCGGACCATCCTGGAGAATTGGGCAGGGCGGTGACATGGAGCATGGTAGATATAACTGTTAAACACATAGTTAATAAATGGTTAATATCTATACCAGTTATACTTGTTATCATGTTAGCTACTGTATAATAAATGTTAATAATAGTTAATAAATGAATAACAGTAACTGTGTATCATACCAGTAACATGGATATAAATGATATATATATATAACTATACTTAATGGTCGGTAGTAATTAGTAATGTTAAAAAGACAAAAAAACACAATAATGAGTATCATTATAATCATGGTTAATGGGCTTTATAATGGTTTATAAACCAACACACATAATTGGGGGGCACCATCCTGTTGTATCTCCAACATTCTCATCATGAGGGTCGCCAGAAATGGATCTGTCACATACGAGCCAACATCTGAGGCTACATTTTTTTTCAACCAATTGAGGTATGTTTTCTCAAGTTCAAAAAACCTGGCGGTGCCATCCAAGATAATATCTTCCAACATCATCCAATATCGATATGATCCAATGTCATCCAATGTCATCCAAGATCCATAAATATCCATTATCTATGAATATCCTTAATATCATCCAATATCCATAATCTATGAATATTATGAATCCCCTAAACCATCTTAAAGCCATCGTGGCTTCCCAACATCCCATGCCCAGCATTTCTGAAAGCGCTCCCCGCGAACAGCCGTCACCATAAGACGTCCATGACCTGGGCCCAGCCGTCTGACACCCAATGGTGGAGGCATTTTGATGGTCGTTATCATGATTATCATGCTTATGATTATTGTCATTATTGTCATTATTGTCATAATGTGTCATCATCACTCTTGTGATCATTTTTGGGATATATATATATACACATAATATTCTATGATAATAACAATAGCAATAACAACAATAAAATTATTATATAATATTATATCAACTGTATTGATCTTAGATGATCTTGAGATATCATCGCTTGGGGATGAAGAAGGGGGGCGTCCCTAGTTTGAGAAACATGGACAGCAACTTCAAGAAAACCATCAACATTCTTTTCGCATCCTTCATATGATGATTTTTGCTGATCATTTGAATCAAAATCATCAAACTCACGGAAGGTCAACCACTGTCAGTCGGTTGAGTTTGGAGCATGTCCGGCTCAAGCCCAGGACGTCCTCGTGCCATGGTGAGGGCGGGTTGAACTTCTGATTTTTATATTCAGGATGATTTAGGTGCTTTCTCCCAACATGAACAATTATGGCTATGGGTTTTCCACTCAAAATATAAAAATATCATAAAATATCGATCTATTGTGTATGCGTGTTTTTTCTTAGGAGAAACACACACCATCAATCGCCATTGTTTTCAATTGGATTGTTAATGGTGGGAACCATGGAATTTCACCCATTTTCAAAGGTGGTTTATATGCTTCGCCATGGGACGAACATCAAAACGGCGCCTTCGCGGGTACTTCACCTGTCTGGTACTGAACCTCGTTGTGAAAGCCGAAAAAAAAAACGAAAATACAAACAATCCCCGCACCAAATGGAGATTTTAATGGGAAAATCATCTTATATAAATGGGACCATGTTTGTTTTTGGAAGAAACACAGAATTCGTCGTTTCGGTCGATGTCAGTTGAATCATCCATTCTGCCTTTAGACATTATGAAAAGATGTTTCGGTTCCAACGATGGAAGGGAAAGTTCTCAGCTCGGCACCAAGCGGCCTATCACACCTGTCACCCTGGCCGCGGCTCAGAATGCTAAAGTTCTGGCCGTTTGAGCACCACTTCAAAAACTCAGATCACTTCAGATGCTGTCTAAGTCAATCCAAGGGAAAAATGCATGTTATGATATGTTATGATTACTTCAAGCTGTTCTCCGTTCTACACTTATACTTTCGCACTGGTGGTTTGCCTAATTAGTGAAGTTGAAGAATCTCATGTGAATGTGATGCAACAAAACTGCCTTGGATATTTTTGAATTTTCTGGATAGTTCATGATATTTCTCAATATTTTCCGACTCTTTCAACTTGAATTCCAATTATCCTGAAATCTCCGGCTCCACCTCTTCCTTTCTAGCCACTCCTCTTCCTCATGCTGGGCCTGGCTTCAAGTTTTGGACCCCGCACCGCATTCAGATATCTGAGGAATTTGAACCTTCTGAACAATTGATTTATGATGATTTATGATGATTTATGATAATTTATGATGATTTATGATTATTTGTTATGACTTATGATGATTTATGATGATTTATGATGATTTATGATGATTCATGATGATTTATGATTATTTATTATGATTTATGATGATTTATGATTATTTATTATGATTTATGATGATTTATGGTTATTTATTATGACTTATGATGATTTATGATTATTTATTATGACGTATGATGATTTATGATGATTTATGATGATTTATGATTATTTGTTATGACTTATGATGATTTATGGTGATTTATGATGATTTATGATGATTTATGATGATTTATGATGATTTATGATGATTTATGATGATTTATGATTATTTATGATGATTTATGATGATTCATGATGATTTATGATTATTTATGATGATTTATGATGATTTATGATTATTTATTATGATTTATGATGATTTATGATTATTTATTATGATTTATAATAATTTATGATTATTTATTATGACTTATG
>Ga0126342_10010534_pt1 | contig 16540 bp, 14 predicted proteins | sample Cyp1metagenome_FD_92528 | JGI IMG/M metagenome (GOLD analysis project Ga0126342, IMG submission 92528) | Coral microbial communities from Lord Howe Island, Old Settlement Bay, Australia - Cyphastrea 1 metagenome | ecosystem: Host-associated > Invertebrates > Cnidaria > Coral ... | reverse complement strand
TGATGGAAAATGGAGGTTTTCATGGGAAAACCATAGGAAAACCATAGGAAAATGATGGAAAATGGAGGTTTTCATGGGAAAACCATAGGAAAACCATAGGAAAATGATGGAAAATGGAGGTTTACCCTCTGGTAAACCTACAAAAAACTATGGAAAAGCACCATGTTTAATGGGAAAACTCACTATTTCTATGGCCATTTTCAATAGCTATTTTGACATAACCAGAGGGTAATGTTGATATTGTGAATGGGAGAGTCATTGAAGTATAGTAACTATATGTAACTATAGCTAATGTTGATGACTGTTAGTGGGAGAATCATTGATCTAACTATAACATACTATAACTATAACTATCAACTGTAATCATTGATGGAACTCTAACTATCAACTATAGTTTAATGGGAGAATCATTAAACTATAACTAATGTTGCTGGTAAATCATACCTCCATTTTAGGCTCCTGAAATTCCCATTGAATGGTTTCGCAAGGTTTGTAAGTGTGATGAAAACAGTCTCAAAGCCCGAAAGCCCAAACAAAAACTGCCATGTCCGCTATAGATATCACCTGGTGGGAACGTCATCCACTATTCACAGGCCGATGCTTAGCTACCCACAAGAAGACTTCATGTGGTAAACCCAATTGCCACAAGCCATCCCCAAAATCATCATTTTAGTGGATGGTTATAAACCCCTCCCCACATGGTAGCTTTATGGCATTGGGTTTACCACCTGAAGACTCGGATGTGGCCGCTCCTCCCAGTCATGCTCTGCAGACGCCAGTTGTCATGGTTGTTGCAGAAGTTCCACATGGCATACCTCAGCTCCAGCGAGTCCGCGGCTTCACTTCTGGCTAGCCACCAGTTGGGCACCTCAAGATCCTCAAGTCTTCAATGAGGCCCACGGTAGTGCTGAGTTTTCTATTGGTGTGGCCAAAATCCCATCCGAATCCATGGCTAAAGATCAAATTCTGAAAATGGATTTATCCCAAAAATGGACCAAATCCTTCTTACATGAACAATTCGGCACAACTTCTGCTTCTTCTCCCACGTACTTTTTGACTGCAAAGCAGGCGGCTCTTTTCGCTGTGTCATGGGGTCATAGGTGTCGATCATCTTGTTCTCTTCCCGGTATGCTAACCTCAGCAGTGAACTCCAAGGCCACATTCACACCGATCGAGCTGATAGTTGGGATGGTACTCTTGGTATTCCACTTTTGGGCATGTAGACCTTCGAACAGTGTCCATCTGTTTTGTTGGTCATCTCAATTCCCACACACTTTTCGAGGTCCGAAATTTGTCGTGGTTTCCACTTGCCAGAGAACGCTCCGCCACTTGTGAATCCACTCAAAACCGCGCCAAACCCACAAAAAGCCAAGCAACAAAAGCCTGAAAAAACAACAGCAACAACAACCACCACCACCAACAACAACAACAACATCATCATCATAGAAGACTTCACAAATCTGAGATTCATCTCGGAATCACTAAAATTTCTGTCCACCATTTCTCCCCAGCCACAAACCTCTGAACCGAGCAACGCCAGGCCGTCAGCATATTGCGCATCGTTATAGACCAGGGAGGTGAAGATGTACCAGTAGTACCTTATGGTTTACCCTCTGGTTAATCTATGGATAATCTATGGATAATCTATGGTTAATATATGGTTAATCTATGGACAATCTATGGATAATCTATGGTTTATCTATGGATAATCTATGGTAGTACCTTGACGCATGATCCCATCATTGGCTGAATCATGGAACTGAATCGAACAAAATGGAAAAATTGGGCTATGGGCCATAGAATTACACCAGGAAAAATTGGAATGATCCTATGATTTACCCTCTGGTTTATCTATGGATAATCTATGGTTAATATATGGATAATCTATGGTTTATGGTTAATAGTTACCCCTTTTGGCTGAATCATGGAACTGAATCGAAGGAAATGGAAAAATTTGGCCATAGAATTACACCAGGAAAAATTGGAATGATCCTATGGTTTACCCTCTGGTTCATCTATGGTTAATATATGGATAATCTATGGTTTATGGTTAATAGTTACCCTCTGGTAAACTAACAGTTTGCTATTGAAAATTGCCATTGAAATAGTTGATTTACCCATAAAATATGGTGGATCTTTCCACAGTTATGTAAACGTTTACCAGGCCGGGTAATGGTTTTTGCGGTTTATCCCAATTTCCGCTTAGGAATGATCCCAAATGAAACACAGTTATGGTTAAATTTACAGTAAATGGGATCATCCCAATTTCCAACTTACAGTTATATAAACGTTTACCAGAAACTAAATGATCCCTGCAAGGTCAAGATTGGAAATTGGGATGATCCCTGTAAGGTCAAGATTTCACCATGATTTTAACCATCGAAAACAGGGATTGAACCGTGACACATGGGGATGATCTTGACATTGAGTGTACCTAAGGGTTCATAAGACCTGTGGCTATGGCATTATGGGCTGGAGATTGGTATGTATGTCTCATTTTACTGCTTCGTACCTATTTATACATAATTCCATATCAAATAAGCTACACACCTTTGCAGTGGCATGATCTTTACTGTTGGAAATTGCTGGAAACATAGACACTTTTTTGCGTCATTTCTATGCAGGTTTCACCAGACATTTTAAGGAATGTAACGAAATTCAACGATCACCAATCGGGATTTCAGCAATGAATCGTGCTCAACATTTCAGCGTGTGCAGAAAAAAAAAACCAGTGGTGGCCCTGTGGATGCTCTGTGGATTACTGAGATAGCTATCATTTCCAGTGGAGTTTTGTTAGTGACTTGATTCATCCCAGGGAACTCCTGAACTCGACCCATTAAAAAATAGAAAGCTTTCTCCCATCCAAGAGAGTAAATCATCTGAGTTCCAGCTATGACTCTACAAGTACCATAGGAAAAATCATATCTGGAGTATTGAGAAAATGTCTGATCATTTCTGGAGATCATTTATCATCGAAAACACATACCCTCTGGTAAACTAACATGGCTATTGAAAATGGCCATTTATAGTGGATTTTCCCATTAAAAATGGTGGATCTTTCCATAGCTATGTTAAATTACCAGAGGGTAAGTCACACCAAATCGACTCATCGACCGAATTCCCTTCGCAAAGTTCTCGCCAAGGTCACGGATACACGATGCCACCCTTTAGGGTGGAGACGTCCTCAGTGCCCACCAGAAAGGCAAAGCTCTAATTTATTATTTTGAATTAAAATGTTCGCATTGATTGGAAAATAAGGAATTGATAGAAAATGATAAGGCAAAATTATTTTATAAATATTGGGACTCGTGTTAGTGGGATGTAACTTGAAATGGTGAAATGTTAATGGTAACTATAGATCATCAGCTGTTAATGGTAACACTGAAATGCTCAGCTGATGATGATTACCATTAACCCATGATTGTAACTTGACATTAGTGTTTCACAATAACACTTAAAGGTTACCATGTAACGTGACCTTAGTGACATGAGTGTTTCACAATCAGACTTAAACACTGGCTAATGACCATTGGATGATATTGGATCCTAGGCTGTTGTGCTAATGATTGATAATGTCAACTTAGGATTAATGCCCCCCCCCCGATTCATAATACCCCACCCTATTAGGTGATCAATCCGGTCTTGCCCTCAACTAGCTGAGCACCACCACACTCATGGCCAAAGAGACTCATGCCTCTATTTCATCCATGATCATGCTATCCCATCCTGGTGCCCTAGCGCTAACTAAGCTGCTTTATAACTTAAACTTATGCATATATTATATGTATACAGTATGTATGTATATATATATATATGTGTGTGTATGTGTATGTATATAAATATATATACAATATAATATATATAATATATATATATATGTGTAAATAGGCTTGATGGTAGATACATCCATATTTCATGGGGTGAAGCTAAACCAATACACAGAACCTTTTGGGGCACCACATGGGACATGTCCATCCCTCGCTCCTGGCGCCGCAACTTAGCTATCGTTAGGGACCCCATCTTGTGGTATAAATAGTATAACCCCCACTTATGCACGGGGCATGAACCTCAATCATATCAGCAGTTCTGCTGGTTAACCCCCTACTTGTATAGTGTTCTTGCAACCCCCCAAAAAGATAGAAAAGTAACATACCAACCAAAATTTGAAATCTTTATAAAAGATAAAAATAGTTTCGTGGTAAATAACTTTTTTTATCCTTTTGTGGCTTGCTGCTTGCTTGCAGTTGTCGCTGGAAAAAAAACATCTCGCGCAAAAAATCCCGGAGGCCGATTCCCACTATATAGCAGTAGCTGCTCATGCTAAACTAACCACTAACTCATCCCATTATTCATCGTGAGTTAATAATGGTTAGTTTATGGCTTGATATTATCCATGGGATATTAACTCACCATAAACTAACCATTATGATTATCCATTATTGTATCATTATTCACTATTCATGAGTCACATTGGACTTTCTGGTGCTTAAGCTGCGATTTTTGTAGCTTCTACCCCAATTTGACTACCAGTCGCTGACATCCCTTTCCACTGGTTTCACGCCCCATTTCTCTTAGCTTCTTCCCCCATGTTGGAAACTTTGCAAGAAATCCCCTGGCTCCTACAATAAAAACCCTCTCAGAATCAAACATGGCCTGCTGGAAAGTCCACTTACCCTCTGGTAAACTAACAAAAAGCTATTGAACATGGCCATTTATAGTGAGTTTTCCCATGAAAAATTGTGATTTTCCATAGTTATGTGAACGTTTACCAGATATGTAACATGATATGTATAGATGATTTTCCCATTTCAATGCCCGCACTTCGGGGACTTCCCAGCTGATGACACCAGAGCTGGGCCGTTTTTTGGGCAACTGGGCCTGGGCACCATGCCAAGGCGCATCGATGTATCTCTCCTGGCCATACATCGTGTTGTCCCTGCCGCGACCCGTCATGGTGGCGTAGCGCCCAGGCGTCACGTAGAACTCACCGAAAATGCCGAAGGAGTCCTGGTTTAGGGTCGAGGTGTGACTTCCATAACGGGTAGCCTCTGGTAATTGAACAGGTTGCTATTGAAAATGGCCCATTTATACTTATAGTTCTTTGATTTACCTATTAAAGATGGTGATTTTCGATAGCTTTTTGTATGTTTACCAGAGGGTAGAGTGTGTATCAATATGTATCATCATATCTAGTTGTATATCAATATCCCGATGAAAATTGGCTGATGGCCATCCCCCCTTTTTCGGGCAATTTACATCAATTTACCGAGCTTGTGACCTTGGTATGTCTAAAAATCAACAGGTTCCATGCTTAGAGATCCAAGAAAATCATATACATAGGTGACCTTAGTAGAATCTAAGCATATGTATCAATAAACGTATCAATACGTGGGTAGTACCCCATTCCATCCACTCCTTAATCATCATGTTCCCAATAAAAATTGCAATGCTGTAATATTTTGGATATAGATTCCCGATTCATTGTCAGACACCTACATGATACCCTCTGGTTATTTAACATAGCCATGGAAAATCACCATTTTTAATAGATAAACCCAGGTAAACCATCTATAAATGGGCCATTTTCCATGGATATGTTAAATAACCAGAGGGTAATATAAATGCAGAGGCACTGGGTTAATGTTTCTTCATGCTCTAGAGGAATGTTCTGCTGGAATGTTCAACGAGTTGTTACCACCACCAAGGGTCCCTGCAAAAATTGAAACCATGAATCACTGTTGCTGTAAATGATATGGAACTGATCAGTAAAAAGTGACAGATTTATTCCCTCACATGGAGGTTTCCATAAATGGGGGTTAACCCAAGATGGATGATTTATAATGAAAAATCCTATTAAAATGGATGAATTGGGGGTACCCCCATTTTAGGAAACCCTCACATGAATTCTCTCATTCCAGTTTTGGGCGTATCAATGACCATTGACCCTCCGGTGTCATCAACTGTGGCAGTTGAAAGTCCTAGTCTTTATGGAGGTTTGATGGGAAATTTCCCATCTATAAATGATTATATGTTCCATCACCAAGGTTGGATTGCTGGTTCTACAAGTTGAATGGGGAAAGGACGGGAAAGGGTTGATGACCAGCAGGACACAGGGCCCACATTTTCAGACCCATCCCATTGGGTCCCCCAGTCCTTCCCCAAGCTCTTGGCGTGTTCCCGCATGGCGGGAGCCCAAACCTTGTAGAAGTTCAAGGGAACCTGCATGGGCGTGTCCACACCTCAGTGGATGACTGGATCACTTGGTTCGTGGCGATTTTTGCTCATCATTCGCCCAAAATTGTGAAACCACCTTTCCCGGTTTTTGTTAACGTCGGGTTCAGGTCGTGATGAATTATATGAATTATTCATCCAGCAAGAAATTCGCAACCGATGAAAGCTGTTGGGGACCACGAAAAACCGGCTGCTGGGTCAGACGGGTCAGACATCAAGAAGTATGGCCCTGCCGTCAACAAAATGTGGCTTGTACAAGTTGTTCAAGCTTACCCAAAAAAGCTGCCCCTATGGATGTTGAAGACGAGCGCAAATGCCCACCACACATCCTTCAACGCCCTGGCCCCTGGCCCCCCCAATCGAGTGACGAAAGCCATCCACGTCCACACTCTCGATGAGAGCTTTGGTCATGGCAATGTACTTCTTCTGGACGCGCTCGTGCTCCAACCGCAGATCCTCGGTGAAACCAAAGCTGTGGTGACACCTGGCGAAGACTTGGTTCAAAAAAAAAAAGCACCATAAAGAAATCATTTGCAGTTTGTGCATAAAGAAATCATAGAACCTCCAATTTCAAGTAAAATAGCCTAATACTTCATATATGTCATTCATATTTCATTCATATTAGTCTCCCACTTCTCTGTGTTAAACAGCCACAGAACTCACCTTTAAAAGGTCAAGGCACATCCATGACGCCATAGATCTTGCCATAGTTGATTTGCCAGGCATCGAAGTAATCAATCAGATCGCCTCGATTCAACGCGAATCGAGCAGCGAAATGAGAAATCGGGGATTCCCCGTTCGAATGGATTCTGATAAGGTTCTGATATATTGATTATTCCCAGGATATAATCTGATATCCTGGATATAATCTATTATATATATACCCAATATAATCTGATCATCCCCAGGATAAATTGATGATATTGGGTATAATATGGTATAATCCTGATAATCACTGATAATCGTCGAGATATTTGGGGTATAATCAACTTAATCTGATGATCAGCCCGGAGTTTTTCGCCACGAAAAATTGGCAACTTGTGGGTTTGTCTGAAAATAGTGTACCCAAAAAAACCCAATGGTTTTGCTGATCATTATCCCTATTCTTTATGGCTATTTTTTTGGGGGTATACCCCATTTTCAGACATTCGCCACTGGTATTCAACCCATGTTATTTTTAGCTAATGGAAAGGGCGCTGCTGCAGCTTAGGAGACATTCAGCTGGCGAAGGGCTATCCCAACCGAAAACACATCGTTGCCCTTGAGTACTGACACTACCACTAGCAGTCTGAGTAAAGTACCAACATTACTACCATCTGGTTATTTAACATAGCCATGGAAAATCACCATTTTTAATAGGTAAACATTCTATAAATGGGCCAGCTATACCATGGCTATGTCAAATAAACAGAGGGTAACCAGTATGAAGCATTTTAAAGTAAGCATAAGATTCCTTTTTTAGTGATACAAAGTCCAAATCCAAGCAGCTCCCTTAACAAAATTCCCAGAGCAGAAAGTGCCCACTTAGTTCGATGATTTACCTCTCATTTCAATGGTGATTCTCCAGTTCGCGAACAAAATTATCAGAGGTACAGGTAAAACAAAATTATCATCCAACCCATAGTTTTGTATGAAGTATATGTATCATGTATCATGTATCAAATTTATCATCAACTATGGGCATCATGTATCAACTATATGCCCACAGTTTTGCTTCTTAAAACCCCTACAAGGTGGTGCCTCAGTTCGGAATCGCTAAGTTGGTGCCAATAACTTGATGAACTATGGTTTATGGCAGATATATCGAACTAGTTTTCATGGGGGTTATATGTTTAAACTAACTTATCTGTGGGGGATCATTTCCTTGTATAAAACTGCTCAGAATATACCCTCTGGTAATGACTAACATAACTATTGAAAATGGCCATTTAGTTCGTTGTTTTACCCATTAAGAATGGTGGTTTTCTAGTTCGCTATGTTAGTTTACCAGAGGGTATCGTGCCTCCAAGCGACCATTGTGGTGGAAATCTGAATCGATATAAGTTCCAGCGCCAGTGTCATCCACCCACTCGCCATACTGCCCATAGAGGGTGCCGTTGTAGGTCGCGCTAGAATTCTGAGGCGCCAGTGGGGAATAGGTTGACAGAGGAGATGAAGATCCAGTATTCAATGGATTGCTTTTGAGGAAAGAAAAAAAAAAACGACAGGAAGCCAAAAAAGTAGTAGTAGTAAGTCGTGTTTTTCCATGGTGTTTCCCGTTTGATGGTGATTTCCTCCAAATTTCCACGTAATTCCGGAAAGTATGGAACTTGAGCATAGGAAGAATCAATGGACTTCCAGGAAAATCTACAGGAAAACGTGTTTTTCCCAGCAGAATAGGGGATTTCCTCCTACTTTTTTCCATGATCCAAGATTGGGAAGGGGGTATGGTATGATGAGGAGTTAGCATCTGGTGAAATTTATGGGAGTCGGATTGAGCAGGCGCTGTCCAACTTTACTGCAACGCTTTTTCCAAAATGGCCACTCACTACCCCTTCAACCATCTTCAACCTCCATGCCCAAGCCGCCCAAGCCCTGAACATAGGATCGAGGTGCCCATGTGTTGTTGTACCAAAAATCCAGGTAAGGTTGTTTGCCCTCAGGCGTGTCGTACAAATTCTCCTCTTTCACCCTTGGAAAGAGCCTGAGAGCCAAGCTGGGAGGTACTCAGAAATTCTGGTTTTTCGCCCTAATTTGAAATGATAACGATAATAAACCATCCCCAATGATATTGGGAGGTACTCAGAAATTCTGGTTTTTCGCCCTAATGATAATGTTAAACAATGATAATGTTAAAAAATGCTGGCAATGTGGTAAACCCAACTAGAAATCACAGACAGGTCATCATCCCCAGCCGTGGAGAATTGATATGATGAAATCTATGGAATATCCTCTGGTAAACGTTCACATAACTAATGGGAAAGATCCACCATTTCTAATGGGAAAATCAACGAACTAAATGGCCATGTTCAATAGCAAACTGTTAAATTACCAGAGGGTAGCTCCAATCATATCAGTTCGTGTTTTTTTCTGGCATTTCCACGTAAACGATTGATAGCGACCCTCCGAAACATGCTATCCTCCCATCACAGCAAGCCACCAGGTTTGCACTGCAGAGGCTCCATGAAAGAAAAAACATGTACTCCTGACATAGAAACTATTTCGATGCCCTTGAAAGAATTATATGGTTTCTTTGACCATTTCCCCCACTTTTTTTGAGATGTCAAGACTGTCAAGCATATCCCCATGTTTTTCATAGTTAACTCTTCATTCAATATTGCCAAACCACTGTGAACCTCATGTTGGTGGGTGTCTTATTCCATATTTTCCCATCTTCACAACCACCGGTAGAACTACCCCCGATGTTTCCACGAAAGTTTCGGCGGTTTTCCCAACATCCTTCGCGGTAACACTGGTTGGTAAATGTCCGACTTGAACATCACCCAACTCTTGATATCATCTCCAACAGATACTTTTTCAAGTGATGTGAAGTTCCAAATCCCCCAAAATGGGACATGTTCCCAATTAACAAAAAAGTTCTTTTCTAGTATCATGTGGTTTTCCAATAATCATAAACTACCCATTTTGTGGGAATGGTAAACATATATACCACCTCTAAAATGCCAGCTATATCCCATAGTTCGTCCCAACATGGGGTCCCCATTTTCCCAACCAACAACCGGTCTAACCAACGACCAACAACCGTCGTCCCAGGTGCAAATATTCTCGCTCGCCGCGATTCTCGTGAAATCTCCAGGGCGCTTGTGTCTCCTCGTGGCCCTCGAAGTAAAATTCATTGGCCATGTGGTTCATCACCACCTGGGTGTGACTGACAAATGGTGGGTATAAATATTATGGCACCAAAAAGATAGAAAAGGTATATGAAACATGTATATGTAATGGAATACTTGGGATAACAACCAATCATAGTGGGTATATAGTGGAGTAAATACATAGCAACCACCTAAAAGTAGAATCCAAACCTGAAATAGTGATGGTTTATCTATTAAGGGTTGCTATATAGGATAAAACTCAACATCATGGGTATAAAATAGAGATAGATTTAAACCAATCATCTGATGTGCGTCTTTCGCCGTGCTTCGGTGAACTTCGTACTTCGTACTCTACCCCAAAAAAATTATAACGAGTGCCCATTTAAGAAATATGAATGTATAGTATTGTCCCATTTATGAATAGTTTATTTTATGAATTGTGTTGATTTTTGCAGATCAGGATTCTGTGTTTTGCCACACAAAATTGACCCTCCTGTCATCATCAAACATTGGCTGGAGAATCCACCGAATTTAGTCCATGATTTTCCCAGCTGCCCATAGCTAGCTAGGCCACGGGGATTTCCCAGCCATGTTTGATTGGAAAAATGGTCTGCCAAGCCAAAGCTCACCTTCCAGGTGACCTACTCACAGGTCACCTTTAGTTTCATCAGTTGAAGCCGTGATGGATCCACGGTGGATATGTGAAAAAACACAATTCGATGAGTTCAATTTCATCAATGATCCGATCTATTTCTAGTGACATCATCTAATGATATCATTATATCATTATCTATCAAATTAGATACATCTATAATCATCTATATATATATATAATTCATCAAACCAACCATCCATATCCCCATCCCCATCCCCATCCCCATCCCTCCATCCCCATCCATCCCTCCCATCCATCCGCAGCCACATCGATGATGACGTACATCCCCAGGCGGTGCGCTTCGCTGGTCAACTCGCGGAGCTCCTCCACGGTGCCCAGGCGCTGGTCCAATGTGGTGAAGTCCAGCTGAGCGTACCTCGGGACCCAGCTGACGACGCGGTGGCACCGGGGGAAACGGAGGGGAAAAACGGGGAAAAACATGGGAAAATGGGAAAAAATGGGGAAAACTGGCGGAAAGTGCCGAAAAAATGTGGAAAAATGGAAGAACAGGTCGGAAAAGAAATTAGAAAATTGGGAGAAATGTGGAAAAAAAGTAGCAAATCGATAGGACCTAGTCGCTGGTTTCAGATTAAGTACAAGTTAAATGCCAAGTTCCATCAAGACTAGGAAAAATCAAGAGTCTGGGGGCTTAACCATGAACAATGATTTCACCTAAGAATGGATTCTGGCGTCTCTAGTCATTGCATGTTAGCCACTGGAATGGGTTCCTCAAAATCACCGGCCAGGAAACTCGATGTTCAGAGCTAGGGCAGAAGGAAAAAATCAGGACCCCATGGACCAGGATGCCATGGAAATATCCAGACATCTTCTACCCTCTGGTTATGTCAAAATAGCTATTGAAAATGACCATTGATAGTGGATTTTCCCATTAAAAATTGTGATTTTCCATAGCTATGTTAGTTTACCAGAGGGTAAATTGAAGAGAAATGAATAGAACATGGGGAAAGATCTGGCACTTTCAATCATCGCAGGGATTTTTGTTCGATGCTGTGTCTTTGCGTGTGATATCCCATGTCTGCTGGCTTTGACCAAGATATGAAGGGTTCCAGCCTATCCAACGGAGAGTGGATCTCCAAGCAAAGAGCTTTCCCTCTTCCACCAAGAGACCATCAAATTGTAGATCTTCGTTCAATCCAATTTGGGAAAGAAAAACATCTGAAGTTCTTTCGATTTATTCCATTTTACCAGAGCGCGAAAATACATCAACTCGTGCAAACTATGGTACAAACCCCTGCTGGGTCCACCCTTTCCATCTACAGAAATACCCCTGGCCAACATGGCAATGGACGTTTTTCCCCAGTTCGTCAGTTCGCTCGAAAACTCCATTTCGTCCATTTCCTTCAGGGAGTTCCCAACTAGCCATATTGCCGGAATCTGACCTGGAACCAACAAATCCAACAGGGTTTTACTTCAAAAATCACCCACCAACTCCTGTGCGCAAAAGTCACTGATGATAGTTGTTGAAGCCTGGCCGGTCTGCCCGAGGTCCCAAGAAATCAGGGTCCGCAAAGTTTGGTGCTTCACCCTCTGTGCGAAGTATTTTATAACTCCCTGGATGATGCCGGGAAACAATGGCCATAGTTTGGAACGGTGTATGTCGTCATCCGTGAGACCGTCCAAAAGCAAACAAACCCCAGGAGGATACACTTCCTACCCGTTGTTTGCGTTGCTGCAGGCCTGTCCAACAAGCTGTGAATCCTACAAATTTCAGGCCCCTAAAATGGAGGTAGTGCCTTTTAAGGCCATAATTTTTCTGGGGATATTCCCTTGCATAGCCCCATAGGCCTTATATATAGTCCTGGTAGGTACCTCCAATTTAGATCCCTGAAATGACCATTTTTTGTGGAGTGTAGTTGTGGATGTTGCTCCCTCCATCAAACCGATGGTCTGATCTCCAGATCCATTCGAATGTGTCAGGACATGTCAATGAAGCTACCCTCTCGAAAATTAAGAGCTTGCTATGATTTCAGTGGCGCATTTAGTTCGATGTTTTACTACTTACCCTGCGGTAAACTAACATGACCATGGAAAATCACCATTTTTAATGGGAATTACATCTTAGACCTCAAAAAACTCTGTTTTACTACCTACTTGGAACCTCCAAAAACTGGTGATGTTCGCTATGTCAAATCACCGCGACCTTTTTCGCTGCTACGCCTTGCTTAGCGTAAGCCATTTCAGTGGAACCTCCAGGATTCACCTCTTAGATGATGAGATATTGGTGTCCCATGTATGGGGAATCATCATGTTCCTGGGTAAATTATAATATTTCACTAACCTGAATAGTTCGGCCATGGCTGGGGATGATTTCCCTTATACAAAACCATTATTCCAGGGTTCGGGAGAACAGTGAGGTCGTTATAATTTACCCAGATGTTCCCTATTTAAAAACCAATACCATTTAAGGATAGGAAACATGATTGCCATTGATTACCCATATCTCATGGGAACATGTTTTTAAACGCATGTTTAAATCATCATATCCCATGAGATATGGATATCTAATATTTATATATGGCGTATGCATTACCTATCTGAAGATACGCACCCGTATGATATCCCCAGAATTTCGTGATTGTTGTTGGTCAGAATATCCCAAGTTCAAACTCTACGACTGTTGACCGAATAAAGACACTGTGATCTCCATGGACAGAAACTGCAACCAATACTATTTGAAAGTGTGAAAGTGTCCTTTGACAGCCCAAAAAAATGGCATTTGCCTACCTTTTGCGGCATGCGCCGAAGCTCGCTGATCCCTGTGTCATCACAGTTCCATCGGCCAATGGCCGGTGCTGTCACCGAATCAGGATCGCCCCATGTCAGGACGCTGAAAAAACGGACAAAATGGCAGCCAAAGCGGGTGGTTTTTGTTTGCATATACCTTCTGAACATTCCTGAGTTGATCTTGGACTGAAGAGTGAGGTGGCCAAGACCAAGAGAGGATGCGACAGGCAACCAATCACATTCTCGCTTCTCGTTGGCCATCAGAGCTCAGAAATCCCCATGCAACAATCCTGTGACCCACACACCACAAAGCAAACGCACTGCGTGTTGCAGCTACCTTTGGCTGCTCTGCAATGGCAGCAATGTGGCTCTACTCTCGATCCCAATACATTGAATAGATTCTGGTGGCTTCAAAACGCGTCCATCGCGCGCAGCTAACCTCAAGAATGGTCTTTCCAAAGAGCGTTGCGCTGCCAGTTTCAGGTCACCAACCGCTTCATTCATCCCAACCACGAACATCTTCACACTCTCGTCCACTTGGCAAAGAGACCAATGGAACAGCAGGATTGAAATTTCCGCCTTCAAAACAATCCACAAGTTGAACCATGTTGAACCAACAAAAAAAAACATGAAAATGGCTTACCCTCTGGTAAACTAACAAAAAGCTATTGAAAATGGCCATTTATAGTGGATGTTCCCATTGAAGCTGGTGATTTTCCATAGATTTTTGTAGGTTTACCAGAGGGTAAACCTCCCAACCCCTTGAGAGCTTACAACACCACGCCGGTGGTGCACCACCTGCACAACCTGCAACCCATCACCGGTGCCCGCGCCGCCCGGAAGGCGCACCGTTTTGGAAGACCGGGGAGATCCAAAGTCCTCGGCATCCCAGACCTGGCGAAAAACAGGGGGGTATCCCATAGATGGCTTACAACTGACTCTGGTTACTGGAGGTTTACCCTATAAGAGAGAGAGAGATTATCTTTATATATATAGTATACAGTATATATCTATTTATTACATATCTATGTATTATCTATTTATTATCTATTTATTATCTATTTATTATCTATCTATCTATATTATAGACCAACCAGTTGCCAAACAAGTGGGATGATCCTTCGTGGAAAAAATGATGTTTTTTTTGCGGGAAAATGGTCTGTAAATATCTTATCTAGAGAAACATCTGTAATTCTTGTTCATTGGGACATGTTTCAAAAAAAATGGAAGAAGATTCATTGGGAGATGTTTCAAAAAAAATGGAAGAAGAATCCAATGAAACGTAGATGATGATGTTCTTTTACTGCCAGATCGATGGATCAAGTCACACAGTCAGTTGTGCCAAAGGCTCCCATGTCACCGCGGCACGGCAACGGTACTCGGAAAATATTGAAGTATAAAATCCCATAGTCATGTAGGCTATAATAGTGTACCCTACATGGCTATAATGATATGTATTAATAATATATATATGTATATATGTATATAATAATCCCAAGAAAGAATAATGCTATATTACTAAGTCTACGTAAAATAGTGATTATTGCTTACTACTTGCCCTGGTTCAGAAATGGCCATGAAAAATCCCCCTTTCCTTGGGAAACTACTCTACCACTTGGATGGACTTTCCATTGCCGGTTTTGCCCAAACGGTCAATCCAATCTAGTCCTCATCATCACCACCAGCATCATCATCATCATCATCATCATCATCGTCATCATGATCATCACCACCAGCATCATCATCATCATCGTCATCATCATCATCATCATCATCGTCATCATCATCATCATCGTCATCGTCATCATCATCGTCATCATCATCATCATCATCATCATCACCATCATATCAACCATGGTGCTTTTCCAGCATGTGATATTCGATGCAAAGAGGCTGTACCTCTGAAATCCCTCCTCCAAAAATCCCAAAAAGGCCTTTGATGTAGGGAAGTTTGCTCGTGAGTCCGGCAAAGTCCCCCCCTGGCCAGCACTGGAGGCACTGGAGGCACTGGACCACCTAGTGTTGGGCTGTGTCACTAACACGGGAGCAAAATCTGTGCGTCTTTCCATGTTTCATAGGTTTTTTTTTTAAGTTCCATTTCAGTTTTTGGTGGGGTGATTTTCGGCTGAAATTCAAGGTGGGAGCTGAAGTTGTGAGGACCTTCCGGTTCCGGCTGAGAAACAGTCGTCATTCGCTGGCGAAGCACTATCCCCTCTAGATCTTATAACTACTCCCAATATGTCTCGTTTCCCATAGCAATCCCAGAATTTCAGTGGGAAATCACCATATGTTGTTTGTGAAATATACAATCTTACATTATAAATATAAAGGTCAATCATCCCTATCAACCCTCATTTCTGTTGGATGAATGATGAATCCATACCATAGTTTTGCTCGTCGAATTGCCATTTTTCTTCGCTAAATCATTACATGAACATTGATTGGCTACTGGAGTTAAACCCCATCAATGGTGGTAAAACACTAATAAACCATCTCCCAAATCACCACAAATAATTAGGTGGTATGTTTACCATTCCCCAATGGCTGGTTCATTATTGTTTTACTAACATTGCCATACTTACCCTCTGGTTATTTAACACAGCCATAGAAAATGGCCCATTTATAGATGATTTTCCCATTAAAAATGGTGGATCTTTCCATGGCTATGTTAGTTTACCAGAGGGTAAGTCCTAACTTTTCGTTGAACTCCCCAACTTGATTTTGCTGCTTCAATCGCCCAGGAATCGCCCATCTTTCGATCCCGCGATTCGGACCGTGTCGGAAGGTCATGTCGCGCACATCGAAGCCGCCCGCGAAGAGCTCGTTGTTCCTGTGAAAACCAGGTGTTTTTTTTGGAACAAAACATGGGGAAATGCTGGCATTTTTGGATATCTATATCTATCTATATCTATGGAATCTATAAATCATGTATCTATATCTATGGAATCTATGCTATCTATATCTATATCTATGGAATCTGTGGTGTTTTTATCATAGGTGAATAGTTGCTATAGGGTTATACATAATATATATACATATATTAATACTATTCTATCGGGTCACCCCCACATATTTACATATATATTTTATGTAATTA
>Ga0126342_10010533_pt1 | contig 16543 bp, 12 predicted proteins | sample Cyp1metagenome_FD_92528 | JGI IMG/M metagenome (GOLD analysis project Ga0126342, IMG submission 92528) | Coral microbial communities from Lord Howe Island, Old Settlement Bay, Australia - Cyphastrea 1 metagenome | ecosystem: Host-associated > Invertebrates > Cnidaria > Coral ... | reverse complement strand
CTTTGACTAACTCTTTCCCTGACTAACTGTTTCTTTGACTAACTCTTTCTTTGACTAACTCTTTCCCTGACATTCTAAAAGTCCGTAACACGGAAGTTTCTCCCCCTAAACTTCCTTTGACAACTTCGTTTATATTGCCATTTATAACCCCAACCGCACCCTCAAGGCAGTTGGGTCTCAATGTCAATCGATTTAAGGAAGAAATCCACCGGAAATCATGGGTTTTAGGTCTGTTTATGTTTGTTTTAGTATCAATTATAGAGGATTCAACATATTTCAAGCATGTTTTCCCTCCATCCCGTAGGCGGATGCACTTCACCCTGTGCATGCTGAAGCTCCACTCGCATGCACAAGTGGAAGAGATGAAAGAGGTGGGTGATGGGTAATGTGATGGGAAACTGAAAATACTGTGGATGGAAGAAATTCTGCACCAGTTGATAGATGGTTCATCCCATTATTTATAGGGTTTCAACCATCCAAGGTGGTGCAGGATTTCTTCCATAATTTCTTCCACAGTATGAAGGGAATTTTCGGAACTTAAACGGGAAAATGTTCAGTGTCAATCCATGTGGTTTCCCACGAATTGTCACAGAAAGCATCATGGGGGGCCATGTTGAGAATGGTTCTCAAGGCCAACCATGCGTGTTTAAGCCAAGCAAATATGATTGTGACCAAGATATGACCGCTAATCGTACTGACATAGAAATGATAGTATTATTCTGCTGATATCAGTTGACTGTAGTACTGTACATATATAGTCTTGGGATGGGTTGAAACCAGCCAGTGGTTAAATAGGAAAGTTGACTTAGATGGGGTATGATGGGATACATCAATGATATGCATATAATATCTTATAAGATTATATGTGATATATATATATATTTACACGCACGCCTGCAAGTAGGTTTAGCAGCTCTACTTCAATGTTCATCCCACAGTAGCTGTCGCCTTGGAGGATGATGCCAAACAAGCATTGGATTGGCGATGTTTTGCAAAGTCAAGCAACGGTAGCTATGGAAAATCACCATGGTCAACCGGTAAATCATGTTTTTTTTGTCATCTATTTCTATGTGCCATGGCTTCCACAGCAAAGTGTTAACCAACCAGAGAGTAATGTTATCCAGAGACTGTCCACTTCCAGCCATAGAAAAACCATCCAAGGTTTAAGGGTTCGCTTCTGGTAATTAAAAAATATATAGAAAATGCCCCATGTGTAGATAATTTACCTAGATCTTATATCTACCTATTGTATAGTTCATATGATTTCCATGGCCGTCCACTGGCAAACCGTTAGATTACCAAAGGTTTTACTTCAATTTTAAGCATAGTACATGTATACATTCTGTATATATTATATTGCCATATAACATCCAATGCTATATAATTTCACATAATATCCCATGATATTGCATATGATAAAGGGTGGCAAAACCTTCGATGACCAGAGGCTCCAAATGATGTGGCTTTCCAGTCGTGCCAGGCTCTGAATGATTTGTCGGCCCGTGCGGGACCCAAAAAGAAGGGCCTGTACTACTCCGAATGCGCAGGTATAACAGTTATAAATGGGTATAAGGATGGTCATGAGATTTTACTACAACTCTGGTTTTTTTTAATGTTATATATTTATTGATCCACTTACAATACATATCCTGTGAGCCTCGGAAGCTGCCCAGGCCTGTCCGCCACCTCAGACTATGGGCGGCCGGTCGCGGCCCACATGAGGGTGGGCGGTCAATGGGATAGTATGGGATTATAGATAGTATGTACTTTAGCTGATTATAGATGATTATATGGGATAGTATGGGATAATGTGGGTAAAACAATGCAATTTTTACCACAAAAATGACTGGGAATGGTAACCATACCACCTATAAAAATGGTGATGACTGGCAGATGGTTTACTATTGTTTTACCCACATTAATGGGTATCTGTTCATCACCATGAACTTAGGTGGTATCAGGTAGAATTTCATAAACCGACTGATGAATGGTGATAAATCACCATGATGTTCATAGATATTGTGGGATTCTGAGCATGATTGAACAACTATCATTGGTAATCATGGGTATTGTATTTGTCTTGTGGATTGCAATTCTAATTATGTAATTATTCTGATGTAATCAGGGACATAAATCATCCCCAACGGAGGTTTATTACTGGGGATACCCCTAGTAGTGGGATGATGTAAATTGCTTACCGGGCACAGGAACGGTTTGTTCGTTGGCTTTACAACAGTACATGATAAAGAGATTGGAGGGATCCCCCAAAAAGCGAAGACTTGTCTTTACAATGGCACCCATTTCGAAAATGCAGGGTTTATCAATCTATTATGACTCTGTGACTGGCTGCTTGTCTCCCTTACCAACAAAAGTGGACAGGGCATCTGACCATTTCGCGGCAGGGCTTGCACATCATGACCGATGACCCCACCAGCGTACCTTGACCGGGACCGGGGTTAGAAGTTGTGCAGGATAATCCCTGACCAGTTGCTGTTGCTGATTGGGATTGAATCGTGGGGAGCACTAGTTGGCACCTATGGTTTTACTTCGTTCTCGAAGGGGACAACTGTGGCACTGGTGAACTTGCTAAAGCTTTGACCACTTCATACGCTGGCCAATAGAGAATATATAATCATGACATATCATGACAGCATGATGTTGCAACCAAACAATGATGGGTTTGCTGATGTCAACCATGGGGGCCCCTGGATCTTGGAGCAAAATCCTCAGGTTTCAGGTTGATGCTCATATCGAAAAAACGCAACCAACCAAGCACTGAGCATGAGGTCGGTGTAGTCTACACCACTGATCGATCCAGTGCTTTGCAAAATCGTTGCTTGACCGATGCTTTGGTGCTGGCCGTCCATAGAGCTTTCCGAGGTGGCAATTAAGTAGTTGTCCTATTGAAATTTGGGTCTTGCCAACAAGAATAAGCGAAAGAACTTCGGGAATGTCGCCAAAAATATTGGTGTAAGCGTATGTTGGTGTCACCTTACCAACAGTGGGTGTGGTTGCAAAACTTGCAAATGAGCTGGAGGCTGGAAATATGACCATACCCAACTCAAACACAAATTGCAACAGGCACCCTCAGGCATGCTGTTTTCATTGTAGCTTGATGGTACAACATCAAACATATCATCATTGCACTTACTTTTCAGGTTTCTTAAAATTCGGGATCCCCAACTCACCATGGTTGTTTCCATATGTTTCAATACTAAAATGGTCTATTCGTGACTGCCTCTACGAGTTGGGAAACCTCCGTTGCTGCTGTCATTTCAGGCTTGAATGCGCTGGCAGACAACATGTTCGAACTCTTCCAGGCTGTCCCAGAATGACATTGGTCCCATCTAACATACCCTCTGGTAAACCATAGGAAAACCATAGGAAAATGGAGGTTTACCCTCTGGTAATGACGAACATAGCTATTGAAAATGGCCATAGAAATAGTGGATTTACCCATTAAAAATTGTGATTTATAGTGGATTTACCCATTGAAAATGGTGATTTATAGTGGATTTACCCATTAAAAATGGTGGATCTTTCCATAGTTACGTTAGTTTACCAGAGGGTAGCCCCCAGGTCAAACTCCAAGTCGTGAATAGGTCTAAGACATTCTAGCACTCGACGAACTAAATGGGCCGTGGCTTCCATAGCAAACTGCAACAAATTCGGAAAGAGTAACCGCCATGTTCCATTCAGTCACCATAAAGGCAGCCTAAAATCAGCCATCAAGAATCATCACGAATCAACCGTTTTCCATCATTTTTCCACAGATTCCCAGAGATTCCTAGGGATTCCGTAGGTGAATCCTTCCTGTCCTTCCTGTCCGAGGCGCGAAACTTGGTCTCCTCGCAGAGTCTCAACTCGCAACGCGTCCTGTCCTCCGATGGCCAACATGCGGAGGCCGCGACGGCGATATGTTGCGAGAAACCGGTGGATGGTGCCGTGAGTGCAGTGATTCTCAACGATACTGGTGAATACTGGTGATACTAGATAAATCTAGATTATATTATTATATGTGATTATAATTGATTATATATACATATATAATTATATAATATGTACTATATATAAAATTATCTTATGTAGGATATCTTATTAATTATTATATGGGATATTTTATTATGTGAAAAAAATATTATATTATATCTAATTATGCCTAATATTTATGTAGCCCAGTATTGAAAATTGAGCTATAGATTCTGGCAATCTAGCAGTTTGCCGTGGTAAAGATTGCCATGGCTTTGGTAAATTACCAGCGAGAACTTGTCGATCAATCGTGGGTGTGGAGACTAACTGTACAAGGTGTTTTCGGATACAGTTAAGTAGTTAAGTTCGTTTATAGCTCAAATACGCAAGGGATATGGCACATACATAGATAGACATATATCATGTAAAATTCATGGGAGTCATACCCAGCATCCGTGTCGGGCGTCCCTAAATCTTGAACCAGAAAGGATGGTGGTTCACTTTGCCAAGCTGGTGTGTTTTCAATATGTTTCAATCATTCCTTTTGTGTTACTTTTAAATCCTCCAAAAAGTTGGAATGGGTGTTTCAAGCAACAATGAGTTCGAGACTTGGATGAAGGAGAAATCTAGAGGAAGCCCTGGTACTTGAGAAGTAAAAAACATGGTATCAACATCAATGGGAATTTCAGGATCCTAAAATGGAGGTACGTTAGTACCATATAAGGCCATATTTTATGGGGATGTTCCCTGACATAGGCCTGAAAAATAGGCCTTATATATGGTAGGTACCTCCAATAAATCGGTTCCTGAAATGGCCATGGTATCAACATGTTTCAACCATAGAATTTCCCACTCCAAACCGATTGATGTCCGGTGCATTCCCTGCCGCGCCTCCGCGCTCAAAACTTTCGACACAGGTCAAGCTGCACGCCACGTTGATGAATACCAAGCCGGGGGGACTCGAGATCAGTGGCCTATGGGTTTTTAATCATCTCCCGTTAAAGCAGGTATATAGTATAATTACATATAATTACAACCCATGAACCCATAGTATAATGGGGATGATTACAATTATAACCTGGTTGATTGTATAATTCCCTATAACCAATCAACCTTGAGGTATTTTTATGTATTTTTAATGGCTCAAATAGGGATCCAATTTTTCGGGTTGGAGGATGTCAAAATGGTTCGGTGTTTCAACGTCCTTTCGAAATGTCTTCTTGGCGGTGTGGCTGATGCTGGGTCAAAAATTTGGAGTGCACTTTCTAGGCACAATGCGGATTTAACTGCTTTTAAGCAGCATTTTTTTGTGTATAGCGAATGAACATATGATCAAAAGATTTTCGCCAACGATGTCAAAATTCGAAGACACCTTGGGACCTGCAGATTTTTTGGGCCGATTGGTGTAGCAAGGTCTTCATCCCAAGTTTGAAGAAACCAACCTTCATCAAACAAATCATACACGCTGGGAAGTTGAAGGGACTTGGAGAAGAGAAAGGAGCTTTCTGAATGACACTTCATTGAACTTCATCGTGGTTTTCACATGGCTTCAAGAGCCAGCCAAAAGCGTTCGCAACTGGCGAGGTATGCGCGGTCCCGCTTCGAGGAGCGGTCCAGTGAACGCGAAACCTTTGACGCGAGTGTCTTGATGGAGCGCTTTGGACAGGCGCCATGATGGGTCGTGTGTTTCTGGAATTGATGATCAGCCAAACCGCCAAACCGTGGGAGTCCTTACTGAAAACAACCATTTGCTGTTGGTTTTGGGGGTCCCCCTTTTTTTTGCACCTCCATTTCCTCAGAAATCCCTGAGGTATCCAGTAACGGTTTCCTGATTTTTTCTAGGCACCTTAATCCAACAAGATCCAAGAAATACATCGAGGTGTTGACCGCCAGCTTTCCCTGTTGACCGACTCTCCCCGTGGAAGACCCTTTGGCTCAAGTCGATGTCAGTTGACGCATCCTCCAAAGAAGTCAGCCTCTCAGCAGTTGAACCTCACCAGCTGTCAATGTACAAAAAAGGCGTAGCGCATCGCTAATGGTGATGCAATTTAAGTCTAAGCCTTGATTTTCAGGGCAACCTGGACCCTGGCTGAGATCAAACGTGTGAAGCTGCAAAATGATTTGTTGGGTTCATAGAGATGGTGTTGGTAGCATCTTGGAACCTTGAATCTGGTGCGCGGAGTGTGAAGAATGTTCAAGAGTCACAGTGCAACCCCACATGAAACCAGAAGTGTAGAGCGACCATCAAAACAGTTTCCATCCTGTCAATCGAAGCATCGCTGAGGCTGGTGGCTTTCCCACTGCGAGGATGAAGTTTCGGTCTGCAGCTAAAGCAGTTGCTGTTGTTTTTTCCTAAGTGGAATTGTTCAGTTACCAATTCCATATGGCATGTTAGGATGGTTGGATCTTGTTGGCATTTGTATGCATTTGTCACATTTGGACGTTTCCTAGAATAAAAGCGACCCTTTTCAGCAGTGGTCTCCCAACAATAACATTGATCAATGGTGTAAATTAAGTTTAAACGATAGCTTGAATTCCCAGGTATGTGTCCGTGATCTGTAATTGATTTTCATGATTTGATCAATGATTTGATCAAAATGTGATCAATGATTATAATATATATTATAATCACATGTACAATATATATATATATATAATGATAGCTTGAATGATAACTTGAATGACACCTCAGGGTCACCCATGGCTGAAGCACTTGGCGAAGCAGCAGATCCAAGGCCTTGCATTGACATCCACGCGGGACAGGCTGGGTATTCTTGGTGGATGGATGAGGGGTAGCCCATTGTCGCTGGTTTAAATGGAAAATGCATCTATGATATCTATGAATTATGAATGGATGATGTCAGGATTTTTGAGAGTTTTGAGGGGTATATCAGTATCTCATGGATTCTCATGGTATATCTCCATTTTGGGAAAGCTCCAGATCCACATATTCGGCAGAAGAGTGTTTTGCATCTCCATGGGACGATGATCTCATTGACCTTGTGATGTTCTGCCAGGTGAAGCAAATCGTGGGTGGGACCTTGAAAGAGGATTCAGATTCATTGATTACAAACTTTGAAGCAAACCAGTGCAGATCTCAGGTTTTGGCATCTGCTCAGAGTTCATGAAGTTGTATCAAGTTTCGTTGAAATACGACTTATGAATCCATCTATAGTGATAGAACTATGATGTATCCATCTATTCATCTATATGTATAACTTCAAGATGATCATAATATCTTTAGATCGATATTATATAATGTTATGATATGTTAGTATACATAATATGTATAGCAGACACGGGTTGCTTGCAGATTGCTAGCATTAACCCAGGCCATCAAGTTACTTTTCTGAGCTCTATCGCAAGGACGGTCTAGGCCAGTGGCAGATTGATGATCATTATATGTATTGTGCAAATATACATACATGTCGGTATTGTACATGATTACAAGCATCCATGATTATAGAACGCATGCACATATATGTCTATAGATGTCTATAGATATCTTTATAGTATGTAATATAATAACATAATCATGTATACAGTGTATTTATATATATATATATACATTCGAGAAGGTTTCTCATTCTTCACAATCTAGGGCTCAAAACGCCTTCAACCTGTCCCTTTTGGCAGGTGGTGGCCATGCCATCATGTTGGGTGCGAACGCCGAAAACCGGGCGACAGTCGCTCGTTTTAAAACAGCCCATTCGGTGATGGGAGCCACGCGGAGTCGTCCTGTAAGGTGGGTAGAAACTCTTGTTGATGGTACAATAGATATATGTTACAAGTTCCTGTGGGTAAAACAATGCCATTTTTACCACAAGAATGACTGGGAATGGTTTATACCCTTTATCTATAAGAATGGTGATTTGGGGGATGGTTTGTTGTTTTACCTTCATTAATGAGATTCATAAACCAACAAACATAACTGAGGGGCACCACCGTGTAGCATGGTTGGAAAGGAAAGCTGGGCAAATTGACTGGAAGGGCTAACGGCAAGTGGCTTTATTGATTTCACTAAGCAAGGGGGAAGAATAAAAATCACCTCCATGTGAAGATCTGCAGGGTATCTCATGATGAAATATGATGAGAATGTTACAAGAAGACCCAACCATGCCAGAGGGTGGAAAGCCCATGAGTTTCAACCGACCCTTTGTTCAGGTGTTTGTTCCCAGTGAAAACCCCGTCCGGGTCGCACCTCTATGGGATCTGTCAACATAAGAAACACTGCATGGATCAGTGGTTTCAAGGTAACATCATTGCAGAACATTTCCCAGTCATGTCATTGGAAAGTGTTAAGTTTCTGGTGTCAACATGCTTCAACCGTAAATAGTTGTAAATTGGGGATGGGTCAAAACCCTGGTACCTAGTGAACCCCAAAATAGCTGGTAAATGGATGTTCATCCCAGTAAAAATTGTATTTTCATAGGTATTGACCCATACCCAATTGTCCCTTGACTCCACCCATGACCCATGGTTGAAACTATGGATGTTGAGGTTTCTAAAACATCTCCAGGCACTCGAAGCGGTGAAAGCTTATCCTGGAGGTCTGCAGGCGGCTTGAAACACAGAGATCACACTTCCAAATGGGATAAGGCCAGTTGGAAGACTTACTAACCAGTTGTGTTGTACATATATTATCATATCTATAATTCTTTATACATATCCAAGGTTAACCAGTTGTTTTTTGAACCAAGGTTTCAGCATTGAAGCATGTATGTCAATGTATGTGTTCAAGAGCCAGAGATTTCTCGCGAACGCATCCGAGAGACTTCTTCTGCACCTTTGTCGGTTGTGATTCCGTTCCCATCAGCAGGTTGGGGGTGGCATCAACACCGAGAACGCTTTGGAGTTCCTTGAAGCTGGTCAGGCACCCAGCCTGAAAAGCACCCCCAGCAGCAGTCATGAACTAACTATCCAACACATGTAATTATAGAATATAAAGGTGGTGGAATACTTGGTAATTGGTTCCTATGTGTTATCATAGTTATGATATATTATGAGTGTAATTGATGTAGTTTGACTTTTTTGTACTCAACTCCAGGATTTTAGGGGAGAACATATTGCTATTTCAATGCTGAGCATTGTTGAACAGAGGGGTCATGGCAGCCCATTAACGGAGAATCCATGTCCGTTAGCCAATTTATATGGTATCATATAGTATTTGTTATTTTCTGAATTGCTCACATAGAATCCAAAGTGCCTAGTGCGATCGGGATTATTACCCACAACGGTGTGAGAATGGCATGTTGAACCCACCAGTGTGACCAATTCACGGTGTTGGAGTCAGTCTTCCCAGAAGGATACAGTAGTAACTAGTACACACCAGAAGTCTCAAAGAGTCACCTCTTGGTGGTACAAGACTGGCTACTGGAAATTCAACATGGCTGGAAAATGCGACAACTTTCATGGGATTAGATTTGGGACAATCATCAATCCCAAAAAAAAAATCATGGGACACTATGTTGGACCATCATATCATCTGATTAAAATTTCTGGAGGCTTAGCCTCAACAGATTGACCAGCCTGTCTTAGGTGCCAGTCACGTGATTGTGACATCCTTCGTTTTCCATGACGGGAAGGCGATGATGCTCCCAGGTTACAACCCAGATGTGGAGATGTTGTGATGTGCCCCCTTGCTCACCCAACATGGAAAGGTTGTGTTTTCTTCCCATGGAAATAGGATGATGTCTTGCGAGAAAAGAACATTGCTCGCACATTTGGGCTTGTTTCACCCTTTCACATTTAGATGTTCCTTGTTGCTAGAATAGCTACATAAAAGGACTTTGATCTCTGCCAAAAATCGGGATATCAAGCGACCATTTTTTTTGGCACTAAACCCTCCGTGGGAACAGATGAATCAAGAGCGGCTCGCAGCAATGGTTGACCTGGTGGGTGGGGGAGCCAAGCTACCGGCTACAGGTTGACTACGTCTGAGAAGAGTAGGACAAAAAATATCCAAAAATAAAAAAGTATCGAAATATCAAAAATGTTGTCAATTTCGAAGAAATGTTGATTTAATCGATTGAAGTAGATTTTCTCGGATCTGGATCCTCAAACATAATATATATATATATGTTTTTTTTACATACGCAGAATCCGACGCAGAACTTCGTTGAACGCCGCCATCAACAGTCATCCCCTACTGACCTTCAGTTCTCTGAATTGCTTCAAGGGAAAATGGCTCTACCCCTAGAAATGGGGTGTGAGAAAAACTGTTTCAGCATGTTTCAACCGTAGAGTTTCCTGTAAGCCATCATCAATCTATATTGATCAATAAGATTCTCTATCCCCTGGCTGAAAAAGTGTGTGTGTGTGTGGTATACCACCGCTAATAACTCAGCACTCGGCTCGAAGGAAAATGTCCCCAGATCCCAATTACTATTCCTATAAATGGCTATTTAACCATAAATCTCATAAATGGATATAAATGGGCAAATAACCATAATAGTTATGCTATGCCATATAGTTTTACCAGTTCCATCCCAACTCATGTGTTTTTCTTACATACCATAGGTATAGCATAGTCATAGCAGTATACCATGGTAATCCATAGTATACCCCAACTAATTGATCTACCATAGTAAGTTATATAGTTCTAGCAGAAAAATATCATATCAACTTCTGGGATCATATCTAGACTTATGACTCTTATGGGATTCTATGAAGATTACCATAGTCAGTCCCAAATCATCCCAACCTGCTGAAACGGGGCTACATGTTAAAAGGCATAGCTATGACCAGGAAAGAGCCGCTTGGTCCTGGACCTGAGCTGCCGGCGCGCGGCCGGCGAGGCGGATGGAGAAAACTTCTTCGGATTTAGGGCGCTGAGGTGATCCAAATGATGATCATATGATTTTCGTGGGCAGTTCATCGTTTAAATTTGCATAAATATATAGAGGATTAGATGCTATTTCTGGGTAAGTAGTGGGTAAATGGTTGTTTCTGAGTATCCCTTTAGACAAGCATTTGGGTAAATAGTGGGTAAATTAGATGATCGTTAGATAGCCATGGATGATAATAGTGGGTATACCATCATTTGGATGACAATTACATAATACATTGGATGATTTGTGGGTAAGTTAGATGATAACCCAAATGAAACGATAATCAAATATTGTAGTGGGTTTTCCCTTCCAATGGAATATCACTAATGTTCAATAATGTTCACTGGAAAATGAGGTTCCAATCCATTTGGAATTGGGGTTACATAATGTTCAGACAACCCCATATTGAAAAGAGATTGGGTAGTAGATATTCTTATATATGTGTATGTTTTTTCAGATTCAGATTGAGATGTAACAAATAATCAAACACTTGCAAATAGATGATTTACAAAATATAGTTAATAATATAGCGTGTTTTTCAAGTACCGTAATTGCAAAATACAAGACTTGCAAATACGTTTATTGCATTTTATTGTAACATGGTCTGTCATGTTTGGTCAAATAGATCACACATATCCACAGCATCAAATATCCTACATTATCGGATTATATCCCAGTACTGTTACTATGATGGGCGCCTGCCGTCTGAATCATAGATTTCACCGCAACTGGAGATGCAACATGTGGCAGGGCCCATCCGCTTAAGCCACAAAGAACAGGGGGATTCTCGCTTTCATCTGAAGGATGACCTTGATAAATTAATTACTAACATTAGCCGGAATTAGCCGATCAACTCTGACAGTTTTTGTGGATTTTTGTGGATTTTGACCAACATTTGCAGAGTTTGGGACTTGTCTCGGGAACTTTGAACAGTCGAAGCTACTGATGGATCGCTCCGACCACAGCCAGGGCCGTCCCGTCTACAAAGTCGTCACCTCGGCTCCAAGATTCCACGGGCCAAGACGTTTTGGACGTTAAAAACAGGCATCAAAAATCATTCGAAAATCCAGTGACCCTCAAAACTTATTTATGTTTTTCATGTTTGACATCCATGGCCATCTCAAACGGTTGTTCAGTGAGCTGTTGGATTGCAGCTGGTTCAAGCATGGCTGGATAGAATGATAGCACCAGACCAAAGTGTCGAGCCTTCAGTTTGCACCAACCACTTGCATATCAAGAATCAAGGGCTCGTCAACTATGAGATATTATGAGGTTAGTCCATGAAATAAGGTTATATAATGTTTTATATATATTTACATATATAACTAGTTCAAAACATTATAAGTCCAATTCTTATTCCCAGATCAGATGGAGAAGAAGATGTTCCTCCTATCTTTGGGAAGGACAGTACATTGCATACACAGGTATGACATTGAACAAATGAATCATAAACCACTTAGCCTACCATTGACCACACTTTAGCTGATCTCCCACCTCGTGAAGCTCGTTGCTATGGCGAAGTATGCCACTTACGACTCGAGTTGTTGTCGGCAGTGTACGCCGCGACTTCATGTGACCTGTTTGCTGTTCATTGGATTTTTGCCAGGATACCGGATGCGGGGAGAAGAATCCGCAGCATTTGATTGAAAATGTTGCCAATGCTGTCAAGTTTTCAAGATTGCGATGTTGAACATGTTCAGATTGTTGTTTCATATCTTTCATGTTGTTTCTAACAGTTTCTCATGTGTGTTCCACCGTGGAGTCATGCCTCCAGGACTGTTTTGCGTGTGCTGTTTGTCTTGGAAATGGCTCTTGGCCTTTTGCTTCGTGCTTTGTTTACCCCGCTTGCTGTGGCGTGGATTTGGGCCTGCAGAAGGTGCAAAATATGTCTATGGACTCGGTTTCTGCGATTAACCTGGAGAACCTGGGAGAAAATCGACAGTTGAAATGGTTGTCATGGAAGATTCAAAACTGGTACCCTCTGGTAAACTAACATAGCTATGGAAAATCACCATATTCAATGGGAAAATCCACTATAAATCACCATTTTCAATAGCTATGTTAAATTACCAGAGGGTACAAGGTGGTCGATGGACGGTAGACTGTTGAAAAACCACTGACTTCGTGGATCATATTGGTTTCGGGGGAAGGTCGATGGGCTTGGTGGTGGACAACAGATGTGCCAAACACATCCCTTCCCGTTGTCGTTGGGTATACTTGTGCCTTCGAAAGGCGAGCGTTGTTTCTTCATTTTTAGTGACCTGTAGCTGGTCGAAAGACAGAAGTCTGCCTGACTAAACCCTTTCACCAGCATTTCGACTTAGGTTTGTACTGGAACCTGGTGATGGCCATTTGCTTTGCCTCTCCTTTGATAATTCTTTCCTGCTGCTGGTCCCAGCCAGTGCTCTTGCTGCCCTTTCTGGGCTACTTCCTGTGGTCTCGTGTTATTTCCAAAGCCGAACTGGGAGATGGAGCTGCATGGCCTTGGTTTTCAATCCAAGAATGGGGATTTCACGTGCCTTGGACATGGCAATGGAAACGGTAGAGTCCCCGTAGAGCCTGAGTCTGACAGCTTCGGTGATGTTTGGTGATATATAGCTATATATATATAGTATTACACAAAGTAGTAGATTCAATAGATGTGTTCAATTCTCCATATCGTATGCATTGTGCTCTATACTCTATACATTGACATATACATACGTAGGGGTTTCTTACAAGATCCCCAGAGAACCCATGGGTTTCAATGCTGAACTGGTCAACTGGTCACTTTGGATGACTTGGGGTATTCATTTTTGGGAAAGCTCCATATCCACATATTGTGGATGAAATCCTTTATTTTGCTTAAATCATTCATCTTAAATCCCAAGTTGCCATTTTTTCAAAGCCATGGGGACTGGGGGGATCCTGCATGACTTCAGAAACCCCTACCAGTATGTCATGTCCCTATTATTTCCCCACTTCCCCATGATTTCCATATTGTTCCCTACTATATTTCCATATGATTCCCCTATTATGCTCCATAGCTGTGTGTTAATTATAGCTACCGGGTAGGCCTTCCGGCGCTACATCCGGCTCCGCATTCACGTGCATCCAGAGCTGCAGCAGTATCCTCCTGAGCGCCTTGGAGGAATGAGAATTTCTTAGCTGTTTGAATGTCAAATACCATTTGGATGTTTCCTGAAATGGGGGTACCCTTAAATCATCCATTTATAGATGTTTTTTCCATTATAAAGCAACCAGCTAGCCCACAAGAGCGATCGCAGAACCCACATTCGATGGGAAAACTGAGCCAAGCCTGAGGAAGCCAGTGGTTCTAGCCGTGCATCCTCATGGCGTGGCCAGTGACTATCGAATTCTTCTGGACGGCATGCTCTACGAAGCACTTCCAAAGCGCGAGGTCGGAAGGAGCCTCGCAGGATATGGGTAATAACTATATCAACATCTACAGTATCAACCATTGCTACTATGATATCAGTATGGCTGATGCATCACAAACCTCTGCGAATCTCTGCGAATGGTACGCTTCGGCCTTATGTTGTTGCCATAAATGATAGAAAGATTGTATCCCTCTGAAATTCACTGATGGCTTCGAAGAGTTTGTTTCCAATCCTATATAGGATGATCTCATATGGCTGGCTTGAAGAAAGCATGAATGTTGATGGTGAAAGCTGATGGTGGGTTCATGTCAAATTTCTCCCACTCTCACTGGTTTCAAAAATTCTAGCGGAAAAAATATCCTTGAATCATTTGAATCCATCATCACATGCCAAAACGTGCCAAACACTGGCTTCAGCATTTTCGACGGATTTGTTCATCACCATTGCATATCATCCCAGCATCATCCCATCATCTGTCGTGATTTGGATGTATTTGGAAATGGGGTATACCGTAAGAATGGCTCTTTCATAATCTTTCATAGGGAAAATGATGATAAACAATGACAAACATGGATAAACTATGGGATAACTGGGAAGGGATTTTGCATGATTTTGCCGTAGCCTTTACCAGAGCCATCTGGTGATTCCACCAGGTGCTGGCGCTCTCTGCCTCGGTCCTGTTCTACATCCCCATGGTCCGCGAGCTGGCGCTCTGGACCCGCTGCGTGGACGCGCGGAAAGTTGTGGCCGCGCGGGCACTGAAGCACCGGAAGAGTCTGATGGTGATCCCGGGCGGTGCCCAACGCTGGAAGTTAAGGGATGGTTGGAATGGAATGGAATGGATCTTAAGGTAACCCCCAAAAAAGTCAAAAAGTGATTTAGAATCACATTGCAACCACAGCACTATGTAGTTTATAGTAAGACTCACATCTTTTCTATCATATTCTATGTTTTGTTAGGGGGCTATAAAAGAAAAGGGAGAAGCAATCCGCTTATCACCAAAGCAACAAGGGGAGATGTTGCGTTGGATCGATGTCTTGGTTCCTGTAGAGTTTCCATCCTCTGAGAATCTTATCCCAGTCAGATGGATAGCTCTTCCAACCCATGGCTTGTTTCTGGCTAAGATCGATCATGCGGCGTTGTGATGACATGGAGGATACTCCAAATTTGTGTTTTTGGGGCAAGGAAAATGAATGAACGTGATGATAAACCAAGGGATTTGGGTATTTTGGGGCAATTTTCCATGATTTTCAGACAAAGCCATGTGGCTGATGCGTTGCCGCACAGCGGCATCTCAGGTGAACAGGAGCAGATTCGCACAGTGGAAGGAAAGGAGGAGGTCTTCCTCCAAAAGCGAATGGGTTTCATCAAACTGGCCTTGGAGCAGAACGCAGCAGTTGTGCCATGCTATGCTTTTGGATGCGTTGATCTCTACTCCACCTACACCAATCTGTTCTTCAAGCCAAGGGAATGGCTCCGAAAGAGCCTCAACTGATCCGGATTGGGATTCATGAATGGTGGATGTATATGTCAGATGGTAATGGGAACTCTGAACACCACCAGATGGTTGTATGGGAAGAAATTCACAGACACAACTTCTGAGAAACTGCGAAACAGACAAAAGTGCATCGACCCAATCTATGTCATCACCATCAGCTCATCCGTCCACGTTCATCTCTCAAGAGTTGTTTCACTTGTGTTTCTCCAATTGGTGGTGTCACGTATTGTGTCCCTTTCTGAAAATGAGTTAAAATTCTTCTCGCAAAGATATATGTGTCGTTGTTTTGCAGAGACTGGCCAAAAGCCACCAATACGGACAATTACAGATCATACTCCAATTGTATCCAATTATGATCTAATTATCATCCAGCCATACAGATACATTCCTATACACAATACATACTCACATAATCCACGCAAGTGGGGCTTCTCCCCCCATCACAACATCACCCAGTCCCATTCAGTCACAGTCCCACTCTCTTGGAGGATTTTCCGCGGTCAGCCACAGACATTCGCCATGACTATGGTGAGTAACCACCAGTGACTAAGTACTGTAAAAGCAGGCAGATTCTCCAAGTTGCCAAGTGGGATTACAACCCACCATTTACATCCATTTACTGAATCTTGGTGTAATGAGGTAGATCATAGGAGGTGAGGCGTTCGCTTGTGCCGCTTTTTTTTGCGTCGCTTGTGCCGCTTTTTTTTGTGTCGCTTGTGCCGCTTTTTTGTTGGTATCGGCATTTTTTCCTGTAAATTACCGTATAAAATGGTGTTTTCACGTGTTGCTTTTTTGACGTCGCTTGTGCCGCTTTTTTCTTGGCGTCGGGTTTTGACCTGTAAATTTGCGTACAAAGTGGCGCTTTT
>Ga0126342_10010532_pt1 | contig 16544 bp, 12 predicted proteins | sample Cyp1metagenome_FD_92528 | JGI IMG/M metagenome (GOLD analysis project Ga0126342, IMG submission 92528) | Coral microbial communities from Lord Howe Island, Old Settlement Bay, Australia - Cyphastrea 1 metagenome | ecosystem: Host-associated > Invertebrates > Cnidaria > Coral ... | reverse complement strand
GGAATGAATGGAATGAATGGAATGAATGGAATGAATGGAATGAATGGAATGAATGGAATGAATGGAATGAATGGAATGAATGGAATGAATGGAATGAATGAATTGGAATGAATGACTGAATGAATGAATGAATGAATGTATGTAATGCAATGTAATGTAATGTAATGTAATGTAAGGTAAGGTAATGTATGTATGTATGTATGTATGAATATATATATATATATATATATGTCTCTCTCTCTCTCTCTCATGCCCAAAATCCCCAAGCGGTTTGTGGACCAAATCCAAACGTCATTGGTTCCATCCCACTGCACCTAGCATACCTGGCTGGGTGTTCTCAGGACCTTATCCAACCTATCAAAGTGATGAGCCGGGCTAAGCCTGGCTCGCCGCTGTCGACCAAGCGGCGACGACTAGGCACACGGTGTACCCCCACAATTGTGATTTTAAAGCGGAAAATGAACAACATATTGGGAACTTGGGGTACGGTTACTCTCTACTGTACCCTTTTTTTGATTGGGCAAATTCATTTAATTATTTTCTTTGAATTGTGTTTCATGATGAACAGTCCCCTGGCAAGGTTGGAAAAGCGGCATCTATGACTATGACATCTATACAAGCTGCCAGAAGCAAGCAGCGGTAAGCAAGCAGCGGTTGCCCCCCAAATATCAAAATCGGTCCAAACTGCGTTTCTTTCAAGAAAGACCGCCCTTATTGTTGGCCTGTAGAATCTCTCAACTGGACACAGGGAGCAACCATGGAATCGGAGAACATCTAGTCCAAACTGATGCTCCTTTTCAAGGTTGTTAGACAATGTTGGAACCAGTGGCTGATTACGCGTTCACTGTTTCTGAGATCCAAGGCTGAACATTTTCTATAGAAGACATAAATGGTGAGCATGGTCATCAGCTAAGCTATAATTACTCAGAATGGCTGATGTGTGTTGATGTATATATACTAATAATATATTAAGCATCATTGAGTATTAAAATTTATTAAGGCTGATGGTTTGCTGTTTTTGTTGGATATCAGATTGTGTGGATTGCTAGTAACTAATTGGAAACAAGTATGTGGGCAACTTCATCCAAGCACATAAAACTTAAAATATCACGCGCTATGTCACATAAGCCAAACTGCAGCCTTCAACGGGAGCATCATGCTTATGGATATGATACGACGACATGGCCATGTTTTTTCTCTGACCCGGACGGGCACTACAGCTGATTCTTTCCAAGAAAGATCAGCGTCAGATAGGCCAAAGGTGATGTCGGAGTGGGCATCCATTGCTCACAACTCAGATTGATTGAATATATTGAATGATTATGATATATTATGATTGTGAATGGCACACATGTGGAATGGAAATAGTTGTTTCCTGGAGCATGCCACATCAGTCAACCTGATCGGACCAGATGCGCCCTGGATGCAGTGCATCCCAAGATATCCCAAGTTTCAGCTGGTGAAACCAGCACATATGTGGCATCTCATTGGTGGTTCCAAATACACGCAGAGAAGGTTTAATTATTTACATTTATTTACATTGTATGGGTAAATATGTATGATATGCAGTATATGTGGAGTTGTATATGTACATAGATATGAACACAAATAAATGCTCATTTGAGAGATTTCTGTTTTTTGAGCAGTTTTTCTCCACATTAGCGTAATTGCACCACTTTTGGCATTTTTGCACTTTGCGCATTTTGAAGCAAACATGATGAACTATTTTCCCGGGAAAAAACGTAAATACCCGGAAAAAAACGTAAATACCTGTCCGTCAAGAAACAAATGCGCGCTTTCGACTTCAAGTGAGCATAAAAAGTCAGAACGAACGTAAATCCAAGCGAAAACTGCTATGAGCAGAAAAAAGTGCCAAGAGAAGATCCAGGTTTATTTTTAACCATGTGGATTCCTGCATATTTCTTGGGATGGCGGATGTACGGACTCAAGCTCTAGCCTTTGGCGAGATTCCCGCGCCATGCTCGTAACGGCTACAGCTGTCTTTGTGCATTCTGACATCCAAATCGTGGATGGATCCTTTCAACATGCAGTTTGTGGGTATGATTGAGCAATATTGAACAAATTGAACAGGAACTGCATGTTATTCTTTTTTTCTTACTCCATTGGGCTTCCGTGGGAATTCGTGTCAGAACACCAAAGAATATAAACGCTGTAGCCAGGAATCTGCGAGCCTCTGATGATAATGAGAATCAATGGGAGATGTTGTGAAAAACAATGAAAAACACATTGTGGCTAGTTGATGAGCTCATTTGATAATAGTATTTTGCCATAGCATTCTTTTTAACCAGGCGCTCTCCGATGAGGCCAATAGAGGACAGGTTGACCGCCAGTGATGTCTACTTCCATCAAGAAAATTGTATCGTCCAATTTTGGCTTTTCCAGGTGAATCATCAGCTGCTTAGCGACACAGAGCAATCATGCCACAGAACATGATTTCAGAGAACGATGTACCTCAGTATGCCTGGTGATTGCTGACTGGATTTGCTGAAGGTGTCTCCTGATGTTTCCCATCGGATAAGTTTGCAAATGCTTTATATATATATATATTGTATTTTTAAAATCATGTAAAGCAATGGTAAGCCATCCACAATTTTACTATGAATGGGAGGTATAAACCATAAAAAAAAAAATATTGGTGGTTTATGATTGCTTTACCAACAGCAGGTTTGTTTGTTTTGTTCAGGCCACTTCAGCCAGTCCAAGGCTACCTTGTAGTTTATCCTACATGTCAGTAGGTTGGTTTCAGTCAGACAAGTAGGTTGGTTCGAACTTGGTCCGAACACAACTGAGGTTATAATTTTTTTAATTGCTGAGCGGGATGAACCACCAAGTGCATTTCATTAATTTCAAATATGTTCAAAATGATTATCATTTTGCCACATTTCTATCTCTTTTGGTGCTACTTTACATATACTTGTATATATTTAATTCTATGGGAAAACTACGATCTCCAAAGCCTAGTGGCTCCGCAGTACCATGACCAAATCGCTGGTTGCATCAAGCCTAGAGAGCTTTTCCTCGGTGTCAGGGGGTGTGTCTACTGATTGCTGTTGGATCATTTGGGACCAACAGGATTATGGAAATATGTGGAAACAACCTATGAAAATCTGAGCATAATTGGGGTATGAGCCGCTTTGAGTCTGAGTACACTGATTACACTGTAACGGACCTACCATTTCTTCTCGGATGGTGACCCCAGATGCCCCTATCGGATGTATGATACTTCATGAACAATTTGAAGATCGAAACATCTTGCTCCCCTGACGCCGAGCTCTTTGGCCGAGTGCAGCACTCCACGGGTCACGCTGGATATCTTTGAACTGGTCCATTCAGTTGCGAAGGAGCAGCGGTCAGGAGTGCCTCAAGGTACACAAAGACCCAGGTCATCCATTTCCATCGGTAACAGTACCAGTGGTTCATGAGCCTGGAATAAGTAAAAGGTGAATGTGTAGGTAAGACTGCATGACCTTGAATGACAATGTTTAGGTACCAGAAGCCCGAAAAAGTCACTGGTTCCTTTCGTCTTATACCCATTTGCCCCACGACTTTGCCAGCAATGGAATGTGTAGATGAGTAAAATGCCGACCTTCCATTGCGATGTTCGATTGCTGTCGGGCACACACTTCAGGCCATTTGAATAGTAGTCCCATTTCCGCTAATATTGAATACTATCCCAGAAACCCTGGTTTCAGATCACATCATTTTGGGTGCCCATATGGAAGTATTTTCACCAGTCTTCAAATGTACTTCATATTTTGGAATGGATTGCTTCATCCCAGTGTAGCGAGGCCACCACACCGGCTCATCTCGCAGCACCGATGGACCTCTTGGGTCATTGCTTAGGCCCCCAGTCTGCGGGTGCTTGGCGATCAAACGCTGCAATGCTGCGATGGTCGGTGGGTACAGGGCCTGGTATCGCCCCTCATGGCTGGCAAGGGTGATGGAAGCCACGATTTTAAATCATGGTCAAGGCACTGGGGTTCAACATGGTTTACAACATGTAACCTGTCCCCAAAAACTGTGCTGGTCAAGTCCGATGATGTTCTGAACATGAAGAGAGGGCATTCAGAGAGACAGGGTTTGAAGATGTTTGAAGCGTGTTCAACGTTGTTATCTCGGCCTCGGAGTTGTCAAGTGAAGACTGAGATGGCCACCAATGTCTGGAATCTAGAATCTAGATTTATATATATATTATATATATATATATATTTATATTTACACATATTGTGTAAATTACATTAACTATGTAGATGGATGGATGGATGGATGGATAGACAGACAGTCAGACAGAGATAGATAGATACATTAATAGATAGATAGATAGATAGATAGATAGATAAATAAATAGATAGTACACACTTCCACGGGGCCCATTGCAGGTCCACCTGGATTGCAGCTCCCACTAGCCGCATATGTGCTTGTGTACTGGTTTCAGCTTGTTAATGGTGGCGAAAACGGAAATGCAGCCTGTAGCAAATATTGCCATACATCACTTGGCATGAATGAGCACAAAGCAAAAGCCACCCTCGAAAGCAGGAAACAATGTCGCCGAAACCCTACCTTGGCTTGCCACCAGCAAAGTCTCAAGTGTAACTTGGTTTGCAACTTGAAAACCAAACAATCCAATAAACTACTCGCTACACTGCAACACTATACATACCACTGGAAATCTTCATCTAACGGACCATGTTTGTTGCTGACGTTCTTATATATATAATATGTGTGTGTTCATACCCATAGGATCCATGTATGCTATATATGGTGACATTTACCATCAATATACCCCAAATGTTAGCATATATACCATACATGGATCCTATGGGATATGTTGGGTTCCATTGATACCAACTGTCAATCATTGATATAAGTGGTTTGATATTTTGAACATGCCATGGCGTCGTCCCCGTGTCCGGCTGCGTCGCCTCGCCGTCGCCGTTGGCATCGCTAGCCTTGGCACCGTTGCCTTCGTGGCACCGCCGCGGGGCACCGCGGCGCCGGGGCCACCAGTGCTGCGAAAGGCAACGGAGGTGAAGGCCACAGAGGGGATTGAGATACACATATCTTATATGTATACAAATATAAATATATATATATATATATGTAATTATATATATATATACATATATATAGATGTATATATATATATAATTACATATATTTTTATATTTGTATTATGTCATAATTGGAACATTTTACAATATGTTGATATTTTAACAACTAGTTTATCAGTTTTTATTATGTTTGATATATTTTGTAATATATCAGTTATACATATATATATATATGTATATGCATATTTACGTATTTATATATGAATATAGTTTTTATTTGTGTATTTCTCTCTTTGTCTCTCTCAATGCATGTATAACAAAGTTGTGCCAATTTCATGGTTTCAAAAGTGCAAATATGTAACAACGTATGTATGTCTCTAATATGTGTATAATATGTGTCGTGTGTGATTATAGTATAGGATGTATTTTTTGCAGCTGGAACCAACTCAAACGACCCATATGCTAGAGGTTTCCGGACTGACAGGTACACATGGTACACCAGCAGGGTCATTGTAGCTTCAGGTTTTGGTGGGCTCAGGGAAAAAAAATGCAGTCAAAATACTGAAGGTTGGGTTTCAAAAAGCCTTGGCGATTTACAATGTACGGAAGGTCTTGGGGATATGGTATGACCCATGGTTGGTTATCATTGATTCAATTATTGAGTCATATTTAGACGGGGGAAATTGATGGGCTGAATCCACAGCCCGGCTCATGAACCATCCCTACCTCTCCAGGACATCGACATGAAAACTTCACCAAAGTTCGCATCAGAGAGCAACTCCACTACCGCTGGAAGTGCGGAAGATGAGGTGCCACTGATGTTGGGACTGCTTCTTGCAAGTCTCTGACCCACTTGCAGGTCTAGAATAAATAACTTTTACATATTTGGACACTTTGTGCTACTGTTGATCCTTATTTAATTACTTATTATCCTGTATTTGCACATGCTTGCACATCATACGCACTCAGACGTTGATTCCTCAGTTGCGTGTGAAAATTATTTGGGGAGGTTGGTTCCTGGGTTTAATCTATACCCAGATAAGTCCAGATGGTGTTTCTGATTCAGTTTTCAAACTCAGGCAGGCCAGGGCCAGGGACGCGCAAGGCCTACTCCCCAAATCTCCCCAATCTCCTATGGAGTTTTTCTTAAAAAGTTCCACCTTGAAAGAGATATACAAAGGCCATGTGGGGATACCCATTTGGACACCAACCCGGAGCGACAACGAATGGATTGATCATTCAAAAACAGGTGACAACAGACTTCTGGAGCTTGACCGAGAGCGATAGGCTTGGTTGTGGTTCAGCCTGGCACGAGGGGAAGTAGGGGATGATAAGAAAAGTGTTGTTATGCTTTGTGAATTGTTTTCCACATGTTTTGACAATACACTATTTAGTGTTTTGATTTGAGATAGTTTCCTTCACAACCCACCTAGCATCATTGCTCCGATCCGGAAACTTTGCTACTCTATGACAGTCTCCCGACCTGTATGTAACTGTGTTGGTCCAGTCCATTGCCGAACTGCCTGCAATTTCCCAGATTGCACAGACATGGATATAACTATGTTTTCCTCTTTTGCAAGTTTTCTTGGGCCGTTGGCCCTTCTAAACATGGCACCCTGGATATACAATGATATAATATTATGAATTATATATATATAATATTCTATATATTATATTATATTATATTATATTATATATATATATATATTATATATATATATATTCACCTCCCCCGAATATTTAAGCCATCCCCCCTCCCCCTAATAGACACCTGGGGGGTTTTAATATTAGGGTGCTAAGCTTCACCCTAACACTACACTAAATTAGAAACCTTAATTAAAGAACTAAGATTGTCGATCTCAGAATCAATTAAATTCATTTTTAGAATCTAAATATTGCCAAGAAATGGATGTTGACTCTTTTCCCTAATATTAAACCAAAAAGCTTAATAAGAAAAATGACTATTTCTATTCCAAAATCGATTAAAACTCTTTTTAAAAGCTGATTAAAAAAAATCCATCTATTTCCAAAAATTGGATTTCGAAGGCTACACTTATTTTTAATTCAAGACCTTAATGGAAAAACTGAACAATTTTAAAGGACGGACCCTACAATAAAAAATCCCTGTGTTGACTAGGTTTTATGATTAGGAGGTGAAACCCTCATATGAGACTGTCATGTTTAAATTGTTTTCAAAAGGTGGTCAATTAAAAATTAAATTGGCAAACTTCACATTTCCACGGACCTTGGTTGTTGATATTTGGGATACATTTAGTAATAGGCTGGGGAACGGATGATATATTAAACAATCAACACAAACACATATATCACATAATATGTGTAATTATATATATGTTTACTATATATATATATATGCACATAAATATTAACTTATGTGTATGATGCAGTAGCATGTGTCATACGGGACAAGTACATCCTGACCTCCCACATCAGCTCGCAGCCTGACCACAGGAGTTTGACCAAAGGAAAGTTCTTGGATCGATCTGTGGCTGTGTTAGTACTTGGCTTGGTGACAGTCCCTGGGCAGAAGGGGTTCAGCTCTGTGGATAGAGGTGGATACTGGTCAATCACGGGCCTTTTTGATGGGTGCAATTGGCATTCCCAGCCGTTTTGAAACTGGACTTTTTGGGCTAAAGTTATCCAATTCTGTCAGGGAAACGACCATGGTAGAAAGCCTTCGCATGCTGAGCTGTATCTTGAGGTCCTGTGGGGATCGCAGCATGCCATTATCAAGTACACTTTGGCTTCAGGAGCCAATGACAGCTTGCAGCTCGTTACAAACAGTTAATCGTTTGCGGGCAGGGTTGGGGACAGGCCTTGTCATGAGCCACTTTAGGTCAAACAAATTTTGTTGACATTGAAGCTGGCATTGGCCCTAAATCGCCCTAGGTGCCGTTGGTATGAGAAGGGCAATTGTTTGCCGTGCACCATGATGTCCACCCAGCAACGTTTGAATTTTGATGCTTATGCATGTATTGATTTTTACCGTGTGGCAGGGATTTGTTCATCAAACAAGTTGATTGTTCTCCTGTTTTTTTTCCCAGAAGCCACCAGAGACGCTTGGGCTTGCCAGATGTTTCAGAGATGTCTCTAGTATGCCTTTACAGCGTAGTGTCACCAGCATGGCACGGATTCCTCGTACGGATGCAGCAGTTGGACATTGCCCTTTTTGCACTGAGAGATTCGCCAGATGGCCCCATCTCACTTGGGACTGTGATGGCACGCCGCAGAACGAAATCCAGAGGCCTGTGAGATTTCATCATTATCTCAGCTGGAGATTCAGCTGGGCTGTCAAATCTCAGAGCGAAACAGGCCGCATTGCCGTTTTGCACTGGCTCATGTGTGCACGCAAATCCTTCGATGGCAATGAGTGCCGCTTGACGCGGCCGTGGTGGATGCTGCATGCGCAACAGGGGCTGGCAGCACCGAGCTACACAGCATGTCTAGTATGCCTTTACAGGTGCTTTCACGCGGCTTCGCCAGGGATTCTTTGGAACTGACTGTCGAGGACTTGTGAAGAGCACGTTCAGGGTTTACTTGAGCAGGCTAATTGATGCTAATTGTATGATTCACAGATAAAAGACATATCATACACGTATTTATACATATCTGAAACACGTGTATCGCACAACATATGGTATATATCTAATGTATTTGCACAGATAGATCATTGAATACGATTGAATATGTAGATAGATGATTATTGAATATAGATTTGGGTGGATAATATGTATATGTATATATGTATATATACACGTGTAACTATGTGTCTTATACTTATATATATATATATATTTATATATACATATATACATGTATGTAATACTATATGTAAGATAGATGCGCAGTGTTTTCTATCCTGCATGGAGTTCGGGTTCGTATCCTTTTGATGACCCCGCCCAGGCAAGCCGCCAGCTTGAATTTAGCCACTTGGATTATGTATTGGATGGAAAGAACCAGATTTCTTGTTTATTTGTGGATCTCGCTTGAGTTTATATGTTTAAGGTTGGTTGGACTCAAAAAACCTTAAACTACTAAAAATCCTGCTGGCTAAAATACTCCCACCAAGAATCCGTTCGAAGATTTAAACGGTGAGACGTTTATTTAGTGTAGTTGATTGTTGCCCACCTCACAAATTGGAGAGTCAACAGAAATGATACCAGCCTGTGCTTCCGTTGGAGGCCCTGTCAAGTTGTCATACGAGATGAAAAAAAAAATAGCATTGCCCAGAACAAGAGATTGCAGACCCCTAAGAGCAGTGGTTTGACTCTGGGATCATGAGGGCATTTTTTGTGACCGCAGCCCTTTTTGGATCCCTTGGATTCATTGATTCGACTGGTTGACTGGTTAATTGATTGGTAAATTGATTGTTTGATTGATTCAATCATTCGTCCATTCACTCGTTAATTCGTTTTAAATGAATTCATGTATAATTGATATAATTCACTATAATTCATGCATATGCCTGTCTAATTCTTTGATATTCTTTCTCCAGCTTTGTGTTTGCCAGATTTGCCAGCTTTGGGGACAGCATGGACACCACTCTTCCGGCGCAAGGTGCGTTTTACCCTGGCTGCGCTGTGTTTCTGTCCCTTCTTGCCATCACCCGGCAGCTTGCTTGACCAAAGTCGTGCCTTGGCTGCTGTCTGAAGTTGTGGAGATGCTTTTTAGGGCTATAGGAATTATGACCATCCGCCCAACTAACGTAGACTGCAAGAATCACCTGTTCTTAGTGGAAGGTAGTCTTCCAACCTCTTATTTTGCAAGGTCAATGTTGGTTGGAGAGATGGTAGATCTACTGTATATATCTATTTTTGGATGCCGGCAATAATTTGTTGGGCCTGAAGTTGCTTGAAGTATATATGCTACACAGGTGGGCTTGCAATGCTTGTCTTTTGGTGCATTCCAATTTCAGGGGAAAAATCAAATTTGCTGAGCAGAATCAATCTATGATGCCCCGGCTCAGAGGGTTGCATAATGTTGTCTGGATAGTTATTGTTTTGGATGGGAAGGTCAAAAAGTAGCAGCTCTCATGAAGAGCAGGAAACAGCCAAAACATTGATGGATAATTGGAGGTGTCCTAAGATGGGGGTACCCCAAAATCATCCAAAATTGGACCATTTTAGTATTGAAACCAATGGTTTTGGGGATCCACCACTTAAGAATCCCGCATATACCGTATCATATACCCAATTATTTGACATGGTACATGGCTACTACCAGTGGCACCTGGAGAAGCATCGCAGGTGCTGGAGGCATGGGGGAGGTGCGCGCACGATTGGAGTGGCGCGCTGGAGCTGAGTTGGGTTTCCTGGCTGCAACCATATGCAATCTATTTGAAGAATGATCACTTAAGAGTAGCTGGTTTCATGATGCTTAATGTCCCTGAGCGTCAGTTTTTGTTGTCGATTGCCAGGATTGGTGGCTAATTGGCTAAAGTTGTGTAGTGCTAAACGTATTGCATGAGGGGCGGCATGTGTGTAGCACTGTGTAATGATAGGTAAAAGGTTTCGATATGGGTCCCCATCTCTGGGTCAACCTGAGGCTTTTGGCTTTTTCTGGGCTTTTGTTCCTTGTCTTGAAAACCGCAGGGTGCCTGGTGGTAGCGTACTTTAAGGGACAATATAGACGAATGGTGCATGCTTGGTCAATTGGAAGGCCGCATGTTCAACAGGCAACTTGTCCACAGTATGCTAATGGGGGATCTCCAAGTTCATGATGGATTTGCAGAGCGCGTGGTGGGTGAGCTGGCTGGAGGAAGATTCCGAAAATATAAACATGCACTTTCATGTATTTTCACATGCAATATACAAGTTTGAGAAGTTGTGAGCCTGTTACCGTATCCAGCTTGAGTGATTTCAATCATTGTTTACTTGGCATATTGAGTTTGAATGTTTGACACTCTTTTTTCAGACTCCAACCGCCTAAAGGTCGGAAGGGTCAAATGGTCGGAAGCAGTGGGCACTCAAAGTCAGATGCCGAAAACCCAGAGCACGCAGCTGCGCAGCTTGCCTTTTTGCGGCTCAAGACTTTGCCAATGGCTACAAGACCAGATGCAGAACAAGAAATAGGCCTCGAAGTAGAGAAGTGGCTAGCTGGAAGATTCTGCAAGAGACCAAGCTTCGCGGATGTCCTGGAATTCACATGCAATTTATGGGTGTGCCAGTCACTAAACGGGCCAAGATTATTCAGCCACTGTATACCATGTAGCACTGTACAGCCCACCAACATCCACCACCCACATGTTGAGAGTACTGAACCTTACCCAATTGCCGTGGTTCAACTCGCGGGAAGACCACTTGAAGCGCTTGAAAACATGTGACGTCAGGGCCAAAGTGAGTAATCCAACCGACCAAAACTGGATTAATTGTGAATTTCCTCAACCCCACTGCATACATAAAATTATATCAAATTCTATAAACCAAAAACTGAAAACATCTAAAACTCAGAACTGGACTGAACTTCCAATACATCACCTGCATCCCCTGCGGATGCGGGTCATCCCTGCCGTTGCATTGCTGACCCGCCATGCCGTGGCTGGCCGGCCCACTGTGTGGCGTGCTGCAGAGGAAGTGGACACGTTGCCGGTGGGGGCCCAGGTGACCCTGACGGGCGCCTTGGATGGGAGGAAGTGGGAAGCACTCCATCGTTGGATGGTGGGATATCAATGGGATATGATGGCCTATCCTTCTGCCATGTTCTACCAAACATTACCAAGCATATCCAAACATGCGTGCTGCCCAAGTCATTATTATAGGGATTCGACTGACACGAAGATTGAACAAGACCACTTGCAAGAAACGTCGGAAACATCGGGATACAATGGGATAACATGGGATAAACCTGGTGAATCGATACAAATTCCTTTTGATCATTCACCATTCTTAACCAAAATTCTATTTCACTCATGATTATTATTATTATATATATATAATGATTATTATTTACCATGGTTATTAGATGTTATTAGCCATTCTTATAACCATGAGCCAATAAATGTCATGCCTTTTGCGGCCAAGCGCGGCACCCGGGGCACCTAGGAGATGAGTTGATCTCCGGAAATCGCGGCATCGCCTTCCGGCAGAAACGCGCCTTTCACATCGAGGAGGTCAGGGAAGATTCTGAGCTCAGAATGCGACTGCCAAAGGCTTGTGGATTCTAAATGGTTCGGAAAAAAAAACATTCTAAAACCCACCACAACCCATCAAAACACGGGTTTGATTTGTATGCTTAATTGTTTTCGGTTGGGGATCTTAAAACCCCCCAAGAAAAAGAAAGGTTCTTAAAGCGAAGAAAGGTTGCATAGCCTGAGATTATGATTTTGATTGGGTGTGTCAAAGTGTGTCAAAGACTCCTGAGCATGATTCTGATCCATCATGAGAAGCACTATTTGACCGGTCTATCAAGTCTATCACTATGACTATAACTCACTAAGAAAATAGCTAAGGAAGGGTGATTGACCACCCCAAAGATGACCCCCCAAGGGTCAATGGCCACGAGCCAACTGAAGATAAGCCGCCACAACTCAGAACGAGTAAGTGGACATTTGGTATACCCCCACTACCAATGGTTAATAATCACTTGAACAACTGCGAAGATTTCCCCTGGTTTGGTTTCCACCATTTCGGACTCCTTTGGAGGTCGGTAGAGTTGCCATATCTACCGAGGATGACCTCCCCTCCTTTCTGTTCCGCCGAACTCCGGTGTACTCTGCGGCGGCGTCGGCCCACGAGTTTGTGCTTACAGAACAGACCTGTCAAACGGGCCGGTTTTTGTTGCACGACCCGAGGGTTGGATTCTTGGTCTTGAAAACAACCAGGACAGCCCAATTCCCAAGGATGTCCTAAAACTGTAACTTGGGAATTGAAGATGAATCATGGGTCCAAAAAAGATTCTGCCAGCAAAATTACATCCCACACATGTCCAAACTCCACTTTGGGAGTTAAACAGGAAATTTCAGGGGGAAGTGTTTGGTGCAGTTTCCTTTTTGTTTGAGTTGTCAAAGTCATTGGTCTGCTAGTGTGGCACTGTGGCAGCTCGTTTCAGGTTTATTCCACAACCAGCGGATCTCTTACGAAACTGCCTTGGATATGGCTTCAGCACTGGGGCGTATCCTGGTTTTGCCTGGCTTCTTCAAGTTTCCACATCCAGAGGCATGGAGCTTGCCAGGAGAGTTAGGCCTTCAGTGGCCAAAACCCAGGAGGATGAGCTTGGAGTAATTATATATTATTATATGTATTTATATGTTATGTATTATGTATGATACGGCCAGTTGTAGCTCGATGATGTATTTGCAGAGGATAAGCATGTCATTAATCATCATCACTGGTATGCTATCTCCTTTGGTCTTTGGATCATCATAGCCCGGGATGTTCCATCCAAAATCGGCTAAAGAATCCACAAGTGCTTAGGATTCTTCATGACGGATTTGGGATTAAATCAAGCGCCCAACACGATCCCAACCCAGATGATCCATGCATATCCTAATACCATGGTTGGTACTGATTTTCCTACTCCCAGACAGGGGTTCACATGTGATCGGCTCCAAAGAAAACCCTGAGTTTGGCTGTTAAGTTTATCCCCACAATTTATTGGTAGGGTCCCATGATTATCCTTCCTTAATTCGTTGCATCAAACGAGCTAGTTCCTTCTAGATCGTGCTAGATCGTATTTGTTTCTTCACATAGTCAGCCACAAGAGCAGCCAGTATATATAAAACTAATGAGCCGTGGGTCCTTATACGGCCCCCCAATCACTTGACCCGAGGTAACCAACAGGATCTTTTTCTACTGACAATGACTGGATACAAGCATGGTAGCCACGCCTTTTTTGGATTCTGTAAATGAAGTTCTTATGTTTGTCGTTTATATAATACCTACCCCTCCATCAATGATAACTGACACAACAAAACACAACAAAACAAGCAAATCAACATACGTCAGCAAAGAACATGGAGTGGTCATTTGTGTCATTATATATAATAGTCTGATTATTATTGTTATTATATATATATACACCTATATGTATGTATCACCAGATTATACGCATATAATCACATATCTATAGTCCAAAAAGTGCCCCCATTGGTTTTTTAGGCCTACGACGGTCTCCAGTGGGTGCCTTTCCGGGACCTCTTCGACGTCAGCAGCGTGCGCAGTTGCTACGGCCGGGTGGTGGAGCTGGAGGAGTTACTGGAGGTTCGGCCAAAGATGGGAAATCCTGGAACTAAATGGCTATTGAAATGGAAAAATCATATATAGATATCGTATAGATATATCGCATACTATATATATAATATGTATTTATATTTATATTTATGATATATCATATATAGATATAATATATAATTCAATATCTATAATGGTGGATGTTCCTTTCTTTTGGATTACCGGAAGGTAATGTTTGTGAATTTTGGGAGGCTTTCCGATCAGTTTCGCAATTGCTTGATGGTAGTTGTAAGTGGAAATGTGTTTTTAATGGAACAATCTGTTTGAAATGGCCTTGACGGTGAAGGCTATATCTCCAAGTAGATGCAAAAATCCATGTTCAAACATGATGTGTGCAGAATCGCCCAGGTTGCTCATTTGGCGATATTCTGAAAACATGTATAGAAGTCCTAATGTTTTTTTAATGGAGACTACAGTGTTAATCTGAAATTTCCATGAAGCCGCCCTGAGGTGTGTGGTTCTGAAGTCTTGGATCAACACATCACGGTACCTTTCGAGACCCTGTGGATGCGCAGCAAGAGCAAGGCTCCTTGGATCAACGGCACCCGCCCCGAGATGCGTTGGGCCTGGCCGCCCAACAGGCCATACAGGCCGCGGGCGCCGCGGGAAGCGGCAGGGGTGCAGGTTTTCAGCTCCAAGACGTCAGAGCCTTGGTGTCTTTGGAGGATGTGGATGTTTGACATGATGTTTTCAAGCTTGGGATTGTGAAATTGTTTGGATGCACATTCCCCCCAACTTTTGTACATGTTTGTGCTATAACTCGAGAGCTTTGCTCGCTGCAGCCAGACGGGGATTCTTTCGCGCACCGCAAATGGCAAGAAAGCATTCCCCCGAAGATACCGGAAGAAGGATTGGAGATGAAAAGTGCAAGGAGTACAGTGTAAATTGCAGTTGGTTTTCAGCAACGTTTAGTTTAGTTTACTCTTGGGTGATTTGGTATGACGGAGAGGCCCTTTCCAAGTCACCACTCTGTGTCGCCAAGGAAAAAGAAACCAAATTGAAACTGGAGGAACGCCTGGGGCATATGCTTGCAGCATTCCTGAGACTTGGAGCTCTTAACTCACCTGGGAACGTGGTGGTTTATAAAGCAGGAGCTGGCTGAGAGATGTTCATTTTGATTGAAAGTCTCGAACATGCCATTTACTTAGATATTTGGATAGATATTTCTTAGATATTTATATATTCACATCCATGACGCAATTGTGCGGATTCGCATGTCGCTTGCTTGCGCGGCGAAGCTACGCCCAGCTGTCTCCCCATGCTGAGTCGCTAAGGAAGGAGGGAGTGGCGGAGGCCCAAACCATCCGCACGCATGGGCTCATTGCCAGGAACGTCACTCAGGGGGACGTGGCAACCTGTTGCTCGGAGTCACGAGTGGATCAACCCTCCAACATCTTCCAATATCACCACCCCTTTAAGGTTACTTTTCTGGGGGGGACCATACCAAAATGTAAGATACTTAAGATACATAAAAATACATAAGATACACCGTTTGGGACCCCCACCCTTAAATGTAAAATTGGTCGCTGAACGTCCCCAAGGTGTTGATTTTGTGGGGAGGGTCTCAAAAATACTTTCAACATGTAAGCTTACATGTTCAAGGCCCCCCTCAAAAACACCTTGAAACATGTAGCTTACATTTTGGGTACGTCCCACCCCCTTAAAACGGTGGTCATCTTCCAACATCTTCCAACAATCTGCAAGCGTCTACGTATATCTTTTGAGTAGATCATGACAATGTCATCGCACGAAATTGGAACCAATCCCCAAAATGGTTCATGCTTACCTTTGTGAAACACTATGGCCTATGGATTGCTCTGCAGGGGTCAACCTAGAATCGGACGCCTTGTGCCAAGGCTTTATGCCGAGCAATTCTACGATGGACTTGGCCAGGAGCGTCGCAGCGTCTTTGGGGCTGCTCCCCGTAGCCGAGAAGAATGAGACGCCCAAAGTTCTGGGAATCCACCTGCGATTGTTCAAGCCAAGTACCCAAACATCCGGTGCCCCAGAAGCACACCGTGTTGCAACATGTTGGCTCCGCCGGGGGGGTTTGCCCGGCTTGGAACAAGGTCGACTGTGACTACATGTGATGATTATCCGAAGCCGTTTGTTGTTCTTGTAGTCATGGTGTTGATTTTACTGTGTTTTTTCATATAAAATGTGGTTGTTCACAAGTAGACTTCATATCTTTTTTTTCAGATGCAATTGATCATTGAATGTTTTG
>Ga0126342_10010531_pt1 | contig 16545 bp, 14 predicted proteins | sample Cyp1metagenome_FD_92528 | JGI IMG/M metagenome (GOLD analysis project Ga0126342, IMG submission 92528) | Coral microbial communities from Lord Howe Island, Old Settlement Bay, Australia - Cyphastrea 1 metagenome | ecosystem: Host-associated > Invertebrates > Cnidaria > Coral ... | reverse complement strand
TATATAATGATATATATATATATAATGATATATATATATAATGATATATATATAATGATATATATATATATAATGATATATATAATGATATATATATAATGATATATATATATAATGATATATATATATATATATATAATGATATATATATAATGATATATATATAATGATATATATAATGATATATATATATAATGATATATATATATATATAATGATATATATATATATAATGATATAAGTATAAATGTATATATTTATATAATGATATACATATCGAAATATGCCATATACTCATAATTCCCATGATATACCCAAATGGCAGCATATGTTGCTTTTCTATGGGCTATTATTGGTATATCATGGCTGTGTATATGTGGGGATACTGCGTACTAATAATCCCATCCCCCCGAATGTCATACTAATTCATACACCTCCATGGCCTATGGTCCCAGTCATACGTGGGTTTGTCTGAAACTGGCGATGTTGGGTATACAATGTTCAATATTTTTGCACTAAGAAAGTGCATTTATAGCCAGCCAAACTCCAAATTTTGATTACAAAACCGCGGCTGAGTCCCCCTGAAATCATATCTGACCAAATGGTGAACTTTTCAAATTTGTGCTGGGTGAAATCCACTTTTTTTGGTGGGTGAACTCCAAATGATTTTTGTTGACGACATCCCCAATGACGTCCTCTAAGACATCGGAAGCTTTGGGCGACCGGGGCCGCGAAGTGGCAGGCCCAGCCTGCGAAAGGACTGAAATAGTGGGTGATATTGAAATCATTGATATGTATTCAAGTTATCATGTTTATTAACTAATACCATAGGTTGCACAGCCAAATGGCATTTGAATAATTAATATTATATGCATAGTATTCAAATATAGTACATAACATTATAAAACGTTACAGTAGATGATAATACACCATTGTAGATCATTACATAACACTATTATATCAAATTACACATTTATATATAAGATTATACAACATTATAATATATTATATTACACCATATAACATCTTATAACAGAATCATATAACATAAAAACAAATACAGAACATTAAATCACATTAAACAAACATTATATAACATTACTTTTTTAAAAATTGCAATGTAACCTTATAAAATATATTATTAACACATTAAATAATATTAAATAAGATTATAAAACAAATTAAGGAATATTATATATTAAACATCAAAAGAACTATGTTGATGATTGAATGACTATGACAAAAGTAGGGGAACACATCTTCAAATGGTAGTGTCCACATTGATCATATGGTATCCTGTGGCTAGTTAATAGTGTTTGAAATTAAATAATTAACATAATAGTACACATCCCAGTATCTGGGTAAATTAAAATATTTCACTAACCTGAATTAAGGCCACTTGGGGATGATTTCCTTTATTAACCATGATTCCAGTGAGGTCGCAGTGAGGTCGTTATAATTTACCCAGCAGTATGTCATGGCAGTAGCAATATGTAATGATGATAAACATGATAACCGGGCTATCGCGGTGGTATGATGATATCTTGCTTTAAGTGAGCACATGAGACATCTTATATCCATCCAAAATAGGGTGTGGATATGTGTGAACGTCGTGGGATATATAAACTAATAGGTGCTATGATAAACAGAAACAATCATAAATATATGATAGTAATTGATAGTATGTGATGAAACAAAGAAATCATCACCAAACCGTAATGATACTTTGTTTTTTCTAATCTTCAAATCAGCTGGGCCTTGAAGGCACAGATCGACATGTTCCAAATGGTGAGGCCGATGGGGTTCTCCTGGCTGCGAAATCCCACCGAAATATGGAGCAGCCATGGAGGTTAGTATGGTTCGTATGGGAAAAAAACAAAGACATATGACATGAATGGAGGTTTTAATATATTGTTCTAATTTTAATATGCTTTTAATATCTGTTAATGGGAAAAACATCCGTAAACGGAGGGATTTGTTCAGCCCTGTTTGATTATCGGGGAACCATGATATTGGTTGGGACATGGTTTTGTGTAGCTCCTTGGCTCCCCATGGCTAGGAAATATATCCATGCCCCTGGCTCCGAACAGATCGGAGATGTTTCAGGTGGATCGCTGAAATCCTGCAGCCTTCGTGGAACCACGGTTAGTTAGGGTTAAATCCGCAAAGATCAAAGGTTGATATATGTTGATATGTTTCCAAAACCAGGGTAACCGGGTAGGTCCTCATTCCAATCGGGTGAGACTCGTTCTTTCGGACTATTCCAATCCGGCGCCTCGTTGCTTCTGACGCCATCGAAGAGGGTCAAGGGACTTGGAAAGTTGGAATTCCGGGAAGGCACCTCGGCAGCATCCCACAATATCCCACATCATTCCACCAGGCTGTCTATGAGGGGTATTCAATACCATTCGAATCATTAAAACCTAACTAATGATAGGTATTCAATGGTAAAAACCATGTAAAAACCATGGTATTAACCTAATTATGCATATTATGATCAATACCCAATTTCCTAATGGATATTCATGGTAGGCGGCGGAAGAGATTGATCACCGTTTGGATCGAAAATTCGGGCCCCTGACCACCGTGGTGAAGCCGAAGAGTTCTAGGCGTTCCTCGTCCTCCCACCACGCCATGGTGACTTGGGGACCCCCTACCTTTGGGGAAGATTTAGAATGGCGGATCCACTATCCGCAATTTGCGGTTTGTGAAATTGGGGTATATCTATCTGATGAATAGCCCTGAATAGCCCCCAAATTGTTGAGAGCTGGGGAGTATTCATTGTCTCTGATCCTACATAAATGGTTTTGACATGTTGTGACAATCATTAGACAATACAAGGACAAGCAACTCAGCACTTTTCAAAGCTATCCCCGGCCAGCGCACTTCATTGTGGTCGCAGAAACACACGGTCACCAGGCCTCGTAAATGTCTGTCATCGTGCGCTCCGTGATGACCAGCAAGGCATCATCTTGCAGCTCGGCGATCCTGGGACAAATGAAAGGATTTGTGAAGAGCTGCTTGAGCAAGGTGGTGTCAATCCATTCCCACTCAAGAAATGCAGACGTGTGTATGTATATACAAGTATATATGTACATATTATATGACCATTGTTTTGAAGGTTTGATCCACAAAATGGATAACCATCCGAAGGAGGGGTCATTTGTGTAATCAAAAGATGGTGTAGAAAATAATTGGTCGTGGGGAGCGTGATCAGCTCTGGAGAAATATCTCATACCACATCAAAAGACATCCACCTAGAGTAATTCTCAACCCTTGGGACTATACTCTATAGATGGGATCGGAACTCCTTCACCCTGTCAGCTCTTTCTTCCATGAGTGGCCTAGGATATCATCCATGGTGAGATTGGGATCTCGCATCCTCTTCCACAGGGCCTCCCTTTGCAGCTTCATCTGCCGCTTGCGAATCCTCTCCCGCTGGAGCCGTCGCTTCTGTTCAATCTCTTCTTTGCTCTGCCTCTCGCGGTCCAAGAAACCTTGCCACCACCGCAGGGTCGTCAAAGCGATCCAGTCCTTCACTGGGTCACCAGATCTTTTGAACTTTGTGTGGACTTGTCTCTCCGTTGTGACTGGTGCCTGCAGTCCTCGGCACCCATATGTCCAAGTTCCCACAGTTGCAAGTGTCGCTGGCGCATCTTTTCGGTGGCACCAAGTACGGAGTTTTCGGAGCTGGGTCTCACTGCAAGCGCCCGGCGGCACATTTCAGTCGCACGTTGCAACTGTTCCCAAAGATCTCGTCCGCCGGAGTAAAATACCAAAACATATTTCATCAGATTTCTCTTCCGCCAGTATTTACAAAATCCGCGCAAGGGGTCCATGCAACAGCGCAGCTTTTGCAACTTGTTCAAGCACTTGACAGCGGGAGATCGCATCTTTTTGAATCCAATTAAAAATCCAAAAATCCAGCGTGCTGATTCAAGTAAAAACTCAGACTCAACTCCTCCACGGTCATCTCCTGCTCTGTTGCAGATGACCTGAGTGCTTTCTCCATCCGTTCTTCAAAAGTGCCTTCGAGATTGCTGCGATCAAGCATCTTCTGTTTGGTGGACGTGAGAATGACAAGGAAGTCAAGACTTGTTGGCAAATCACAGTATTTGGTATATAGATACCATGAAAGAAAACCACGGCCCGATAACATTTGCCGGAGCCAGCGGGAGAAATTCCTTTGATAGCGGCGCCTGTCCTGCGCACGGAGCTACCCTTGGCAAATGGCGTCGACTGAGCGGAAGGAACGGAAGTTGGTGGTCAAAGCTAAGGTGGATTAAGGTGGTGCAACTTCCCGAAGCTGCGTTCCCTGAAGGCCCTGAAGCTTCCGGCTTCGGTGGATTTGGTTCTGGGTGATGGGTTTCTTTGGATTCCACGATTCCACGATTCCACGATCCACTGTTCCAACAAGACGCGCTGCTGCGAGAATTCCTGGATGGCTTCAAGGCGCAATTGGCGCAGGAGTTGTTTCAACAAACTCTGAATTTTCTCCTTGGCCTTTTCGGAGCCCTTCAGATGTGCCACCCTTGTCGGGATGCACCTGCAAGGCACGACGCTTGAAGGCCTGCTTGATCTCATCCAACGTCGCGTTTCGGTCCACTTGCAACACCTCATAGAAGTTCTGGACCATCAAGATCTGTGGAAACAACAAGTTTCTGGACAGAATCCCGAAGGCTTACAGTAGAAGATGTTCAATGATGTTCAATGATTTCCTGGAATTAGTGCTGTCCTTTTTCAATGTCTTTGTATAATAGTGTCTTCCTACTTGCAGTTGGTAAGGTCTTCCATTCACACGATCATTGCACTCCATTCACAAGGTTCTTTTGATGCAACAAAACTGCTTCCCTTGTAGCCTTGACAATGTTCATATAGGATCATATCCCACTATTATCCCACATAAATCACCCCCAAATAGCTATCATCCCTGTTACCATCCCACTATAATCGACTATAGATATATCTTCAGGTGCAGTGTCAGCTCCAGCATAACACTGGAGCCAGAGCTCCTGACATCGTCCTGAATCGATTTTTGTTGCCGTGCAAATCATTTCAGTCCGTATATCTAGATTCTAGATATATAATGATATATATATATAGTTGTATACACATAACAATTATTCGCACAATACGAATTGATGCGAATTGCATATGCATAAACACCATTTGAACATATATTTGAACACATATATTCTAATATGCAAAACATTAGTCCACGTAGCGAAAAGGAAAATCCACGGATGTTTCAATGCGTCAATCATCGAAGTAAGTTTGGGCCATACCATAGCATACGATGGCTATGTTCGATTGTTGTTGGATTACCCTCTGGTAAACTAACATAACTATGGAAAATCACCATTTTCAATGGGTAAATCCACTATTTCTATGGCCATTTTCAATAGCAAACTGATAGTTTACCAGAGGGTAAAGCTGATTCAAATATGACGAAATTCACCAACCCAAACCGTTCGAGCTCTTGGAGATAGTTGCCCCTAGAGAACCACCACTGAACTCGTGACGTTGGGGTGAAGTGACGTCATGGGCCCCCACCACGGCCTCAAATGGCCAATTTTTTTATGAGAAAACATGATTTACCTGTGGATGAAATGGGGGTGTCTCTATTTTCAATCCCATATAAATCATAGTCATCACAGTTGCTTAGCTATGTAAGTTACATCCAATTACAGTATCTCCTATGATATCCCACTATAATATCCCCTTATCAATCGGCCGATGAAATGCTTCCTGGGAATCCGCAATCCATCCACCAAGAATTTGAATCCCCATGATCTTCCCATCATTAATCACCTTTTGAATGACCATAAATCACCTTTTGAATCACCGAATTCAAATCCCGCCTTTTCATGGCCGCTTCCCAAAGATCTTCAGGATCTCCAAGGGGCAATCGCGCCAGGGCCTCGGTTAAATCTCTACAAAAACCATGGGTTTTGACCGGTTTTTACCATCAAATATAGACCTTTCCGTGGTAAATTTGCAAACATCCTCTGTGAATTCTGTGAATACTATATTCTTTTACTAGCAGATTTGTTCGATGATTTTGGGGTCAGACTTTTTCGATGATTTTGGGGATTGCTATGACTCAATTGACTTTTAATATGCTTTACTAACAGGGTTCATTACAATAACATATTGTAGCTATGTATGTATGTATATATATTATATATATATACATGCTGCATTGTTACTACAAGAACTTTGGAGTCCATTCATTTCCAAAGTTCATCAGATCGCAAACCAGGGCAAATAAACTGAATCAAAACTCGTTGGAATCACAAACTATATTCATTGGTGACTTCAGTGACTCTCATGGATCTGCAAAAGATAAATCTGAACAGAACGCCCTCGGTAAACTAAGAAAACGATATGACATGATATGACGATATGATAAATCCATGGTTTTCCTACAACCTGATCTATCAATTGTGGATGTTCCATATCTATGGTAATTTCCCGCTTACGATGCCCTGACACCCGGTGCTGGGTGCACAGACCGGGCTGTATGCAACGCGCAGGAATGGGGGGCTACTGCCGGATCGAATCTCCTGTCCAAAACTATCCAGGATGCCCGATTTGAATGGGAAAAACATGGAAAAACCCAGCATTTTTCATGAGGGTTTCCAAAAAAGGTCCTTTTTTAAAAACCACAACACTGGATATAAAAGGCCTTTCCGGCCATCTCTTTTGGTGGATTACTGGAACTCCACAGTCCAAGAGGTTGCCTCAAGTGGGATCTAAGTTGTCTAAGGCAATAGCAACTATAGATACATAGATACTATAGTCAAGTGTGGGGTCTTCACAAAATGAGAAGTCCCTCCTGAGATACACCAAAAATAAAACACTATATAATTGAGACAAGAAGGATCAGTTGGGTGCCCAACTATTGAGAAGACCAAAACAGGGTCCTCCCTACAGCGACCAAGCCCTGTAGTGGATGCCCTTGCCAATCCGAGCAACCTGAATTATCTGAATTGAAACTGAACAGCCCTTCTCAACACACTTGTGCTGTATATATATATAATATATTATAATATATATCACCCATCTCCAAAATGAAGGCGCTCAGCCAAGTCATCAGCTCAATTTCTACCATCCTCCTCCACGAAATCCAACAGTGATGTCCTTGGCTTAACAGTTGGGAGTCGAAAGTGGCGGTGTTTTTTTACGTCACTTGGGGACCATCATCTCCCAACAAATGCAATGGAAAAGATATGAAAAGATGGTGACTCCCCAAATATCTTTTTCAGGCAAAGGTCATTTTCTTCAACTTACTGCTATTTCAGATTGGGATCTAGAACGCGAAATTCTGCATCATTTTTGGGGGTGGTGTTGTACTTACACTATTCCAACGAAGCTGATAATTACTTCCAACGTGCAGGCGTCACGCCACGGAAACTGGTGAAATGGCAGTCAACCACTGGATGAAACAGTAAAATCCCACCAGAATCGTGGTAAATTGAACCTGTTCTATCTCTTTTGGGGTTATACAACATGAAACTATTCACACAAATCTCACCGAACGGAAATTTATACTTTCACCATTTTCACCTTACCATACAAAAATAACATCAACTTCATACTAGTCTGACAATTCTATCTTAGGTTCCATCCGCAGATCTCAACTTTCCAGACAAAGCAAGATTGATGTCCCCCATTTAGTTCGATGATTTTCCCAGCGACAGAAACCTCCATGGCTAGTTCGGGGATTCTCCAGCCAGCCATGGAGCTGACACCGGGGTACGGATATAATCGCATGTTCCCTAAATGACCTACAATTTCCCATTGATGTTTCCCATTGATGTTTCCCATTGATGTTTCCCATTGATGTTCCCCATTGATGTTTCCCCAGATTTGTTCCATCCCCTAACTGTCAGAAGACACCTGAGGGCAGTGCTCGTGCACCACCAAAGTCATTTGCCGGCCGAGCAAGGTGCACCTCTCCAAGATAAGGTGCAGAGTTTTTAAGCTGAACATATGGGATTTTAATGCGGAGATATCCAACAAGATGAGGATAAAATGGGGATACTAGAGGGATATAACATACAGTACTGACTAGAATATGATAGTTGGATATATTTGGATGTGTCTGAAAATGGATTGTGTACCCCCAAAATGGCTATTCTAATGCGGATAAAGATGATGAACGAGTGGGTGGAATGAGCTACCCTATTTCTAGACAACCCCAAATTCTGACTTTGACGTCACCTGCAACACTTCGGAACAGTAGTGACCATTGTGTAAATTAACAAATTTGCTATTAAATTGATGATATGTATATACAGTAGCCACAAACATGGAAGATAAGAAGCAACATTCATAGTTAAATACTGGAGGAACATAAGAGGGAAGTGGAAGCAAGTCATGGGGAAGAAAAAAATACTGCAAGTGCCCAGGCCACTGAAAGGAGCAATAATGTCAGTGAGATAGTTTGCCTGTGAGATAATTCTTCATCTTGCGTCAGGAAAGAAGTCGTCCCCGATAAGAAACAAGCATACCATATCATATATAAGGTGCAAATGTGTATATTACATATTACGTATAGACAATATACATTAATATACCGTAGATGCCGTAGATGACCGCCCGCGATATCTGACAGCCGAACCCAGTGGGCACCTCTCACAAAGGTCTAGCTTGCAGCTTGTTTCCGCATTACCATGCCGGACCTGTGCTCAGCGAGATATGTTAATCATGTTTAAAGTTTCCCACAACAGTTCCAGAATAGCAGTGTTCAATACCCCATCTCTTTATACGGGTTGGTTGAGATCTGGACTGTCCACAACTGTTCAGTCAGTCCGCCCCAAATAAACGTAAACCAGATAGATCCGGATAGTCCAATCCCTTCAAACCAATCAACTTAGCAAGGATTTTGGTCACTGCTCAAGCCAGCTGCCAGCTACTTTTTTGCTGCTGAAAAAGTCCTACGAAAAGGTGGATATATGGCTTGAAAAAATTAAATGTTGACCATTGTTGACCCCTCATATTAGATGATTGAATATCAAACTGATTGGTCATCGCACCAAAAATGGGCTAATGATTGGGTTAATATAAATTAAACTGATTAATCATGATGAACCCCTCAATGGTGAATATTAGATTTGTGGTTTCAATCCATTCCAAAAATCGTTGCCATGGTCATCCACCTCTGTGCTCACGAAGTGAACTTCGATGGATTTCAACTGCGGGGCTCGGTGCAGCCACTCCTGAAGGCCATGGGGAGGGACTTTAAATGGAGATCTGAAGGACAAAAATAAACGAAACATAATACAAACCTAATTAACATCAGTATCATTCAGTATCTGGTTGAATTATGATAATTATGAATTTTATACTGAGTTTTTCATTCACTCTGAGAATAGCTGAAACGTTGCGGCCAATCACCATCTTTCCGTAGTGACGTCACATTGAGGTCACTCATCTCAATCTCGGGAATCGGGATTTCGGCAGCAGAAATTGGCAGTGACCGTTGGAAAATCAAGCGCAAACGTTGGAAGGACTTGATAGTGTGAAAAAAACCATATATGAACTGTAGCAATAATTATAATCAATTATATCTATTATATTCTGATATATTCTGTTTCTTAATTGTGTACAAGCATGTGACCTTTAGACAACACTTCGGGATACAACCAACGAACCAACAATCGGTGGATGAGACCAAACGCAGCATCCAATGTCATCAACAGTGAGAGGACCAGCCTCCGGTCTAAAATAGCCATGGAAAGTGGTCCTTTTATACTTGACCACGAAAAAAAGATGTTGATTGTCCATAGCTATGGCAGCTATGTTAAGTTGCCGGGCAAAACGAACAGTGAGAGGACTATTGTGATGTCATGTGATGTCTTGATTCAGTCGCGATCTACATGTAATTTGGGTGTCCCTCCGAACCAGTCTCCTGGAAAGCAGGTTTTATTTCCATGGCACCCGAAAAGATCTGTACATCCCAAAGCATCATGATTTCTGGGGGCCAAGTTGCCAAGGACCTGTCCCTTTCTGGGGGGTCCACGGGTCCTTTCTGGGGCTTCCACTTCCACATGGCCCAACCCTTTCTAGGCGCCTCGTACTTGTTCATATCTGCCATGGCGCAGCCATAGGCATTGAGGATATGAATCTGGCGGCAGTAAGCCATGGCTGCTTAGGCTAGAGCTTACCTGGAGGATCACCATGGGATAGCCATGGGATAATCAGCCAGCAGCCATCACCATGTTATAAGCAGTGGGAGAACCATGGGAGAACCATGGGAGAATCCCAACGATGATCCCGATGATCCCGATGGCCGCACCTTGATATGTGGCTGATCCCAAGGGTGATTGGCAAATCGACAGGCCTGGCCGCTTGGGGGTTGCCGGAAATCATTGCCTGTTAAAAAAATATCAAGTAGAAAACTTAGACAACCATCATCTTAGGTAGTCAGGTAGGATGGGAAACAAAGAATCGCTGAAAAGCATGAAGCAAACAGAGTGATCAGTCAATGCATCAGCTGGCACTTCAACATGAATCAATCTAGCAGGTCAATTCCTGAAACATCCGGAGCATGGCAGCAACTGCCATGCCTGAGACTAATTCCGCTCCAGACAACTTGAGACAATTTGATCATCCAAGCTACCGGCTACAAGATACCCTTTCTGGGAATTTTTCCAGTCAGCTCCGAAAATCTTTCCAGAACGGGGCTCCCATTACCAGCTCCCCAGCTCCCCAGCTCCCCATGACCATCCCGCCAGGTTGCCACCTCTACCACTGACATTGGAAAGGACAGGCTATCAATGATGATCTGACGCGGCGCCGTGCCCCCATACCGTTGGGATATAACCCCTATGATTAATGTGGGTAAAACAATGCCATAAACCACCCATTTGGGCATGGTAACCATACCACCTATAAAAATGGTGATTTGGGGAATGGTTTATGGCATTGTTTTACCCACATTATGTCCTTATACATCTTTCTGCACTCGTCCAAGCTGCCCTCCCTTGAGGAGCCTTGAGATATGAAAATCAGCCACACGTCTGCAGCAGTAGAGGCATGGCTTAGCCATAGCCCCCACTTAGCAGCAAGATGCTATGTCTCATGGTCAGAAGTTGGAGTGTATAATGGTCATAATCGTTAAGAATTAATGCTTATTATATAGCCAATAATGGTTGGATGACCATAACCCATTTAATGCATTTAACTTGACCACTGCACATGTGGTAGACCGTAGCACACTTCAACGCCTGCTGTGCCATACAGGGCAATGTGCGAAACTCTTCGCCGCTCATGCCTGGCGGTCTGTGTTCAGTATTCACATATCGAAATGAATTGTTCTTTATATGATTTATATGCTCTTTACACTTAAGAACCACTACTGCTTATGACTGCCTCTCGTTTCAAAATTGCAAATTGCATAAAGGCATCTAATTTCCAAATGTCCAGGTCCAAGGACACGAAACCCTTCAAAAGGAAACAACAAATATGTTTAAAAAACAGCCCGTGGCCTCTGGCATCATCAACCAGCCCCAAATGGGTTTGCCTGAAAATAAGGTAGTACCTATAAATCCAGTGGATGAGCATCATTTTCCCTATTAACTATTTTTTTTTCCCGTTTGAATCCATGTCAGGGGTATAGAACTCATTTCAGAGACAACTTCTAACTCAATTGCCCAGGCTCTCAGCCCGGCAATACGGTGCGCGCCTCTCAGCCCGCTGTAGTCCACAAAGTCCTGAGGTCTATCTTGCAGGATCATCGCTATTCAACCAGGTCAGATGATGTTTCAACCCCCAACGAACAGAAATCAAACAGAGATGGGATGGCTGTGGAGGACAGGCACGCTGGTGGTTGAGCCGACTAGCTCAACATAGTCACTAAGAAGGCAAAGGATCAAGATCTACTTACAGTATGTTTCTGGAATCAGAACATATGCGAACCTTTTTGGTTGGATCACCAAACAGAAAATGATGCCGGTATTTAATGTATCCATCCATATCCCATTCCAAAAACCATGCATCCGATGCACCTCATGCCGTCCATTTTCAGTGACAGACATGTGCTCGTGCCATCATTGGTCTCCCAGAATACAAACCAAACACAATCAAAGATGCATATATTTATGTATAATAATATCTGTGAATCTATAATGGATAGATAATATCTACATATATCTACATTACCTATGATGATATATCATAATATCTATACTACCTATGCAGCAAAAGTTTCAAACATCCAATAGTTGTTGTATCTGAAAAGCAGAAATCAAGGCCCTCCAGCATCGCAACATTTTTCGAAGCGCCTCAACGCTAAAAAACTGGTTGGCCTTGGAGCTTTGCCGTGGCCTTAATACCTTGACCAGTCAATATCGGCAGCAATGGGACGATTCTTTTTCTCCTTTGAGGGAATACCAGTGCCTTTCTGCACCAAAATGCTGTATTTCCGGCCATTCTTGTTAGGATCCGATCCATCACTACTTGAAAAGATCACTGCTGGAGCATCTAACGCGGTCTCCAGCCAAAACACCTCGCGAAAATGGCGTCCGGGGTGGTTGCAGGTGAGCCCATCCGCGCCAAAGCGGCCTTGCCATTCACGGCTGGGATTTGCTGCATTGTAATCTTCCTCCGCAAACTCCTTGAAGAGGGATGTCAACTTCCTCGAGCTGGAGATGATTTGGGGAGTAGCCTCTAGTCATCTCTAGTCCACGTACTGTTGCAGAACTGGAAATCCGCGGTTTTACATTGGAATCTACAAATGGTGGAATTTTCTAGAACATTCTAGAACTATGTTAGTTTACTGGAGGAGAGTGGACAAGATCCTTTGTCCAAATTTTGAATCGCTAGCTTTTGACTGACGGACCACACAGGGTTGACATCAAAAATGCGAAACAGGTTGAACAAGTGGGTCTCCTATTCATGCGCGGCAGGGACAAATTGACAAACAATCACTCCAAACTTCTAGACTCAGGTGCCCCCAAAGGCAGTTAGTTGATAGGAACAAAACACATCATCCAAGTAAATCGTAAAACTAATCCCATTTCAAAATCAAACAATTTTCTGCCCGGCCAGCAGAAATGGACAATTATGCAGTCCTCTTGCCCTCGGCGTCCACCGGAATGCCAGTGTCCAGACCAAAGCCATAGAACCTCAGGACATGCCAGGCCTATTCATCGATAAACCCTGCGACCCTGCACCTGCTCACATCATGCAACACAACCTTACAACGGAATCAAACGGATATGAATGAACTACAGTAAAGCCATGTAAACCCTACGCATATGGCAAAATCTTCGGCAGCATCCATCCCTTTTGCTGTGTTGAGTTGCTGTTTGGTTTCTATGTTGTTCAGTTACATAAACAATAATACCCCCCATCGGCTTGCCGGTGAACATCCCATACCCGGTTCATGCCATGAATTTATCCAGGTTGATGATGACTTGGGGGTTTGGTGAAATCCCCGTTCCCCATATTAGTGTTGTACACAAACATCCCACCAAAAAAAAACACACTACCATCTGGTTATGACTAACATAGCCATGGAAAGATCCACCAATTTTTAATAGGTACAGTAAACCATCTATAAATGAATCATTGCCCATGGCTATGTTAAATAACCAGATGATAGATCCCCAGATTTTGCCGGTGATTCCCCAACCAACTGCGGCCCCGAAAATTTCCCCAGTGACACTCCATCCTCCAGCACATCCACACGCAGGGATGACATCTCTTCAGCCTTCACGGGGAGATCTGCGATGTAGCACTTGGTCCTACCTTGGAAGGTCAAAATGCCGGGGAGAGTGTGAAACTGATGGTGCTATGATGATGGATGATCTCGTGGAATTTTCATGGGTGATTGCAATTATTATAAAATTAATGGGATGCTGTATATCACTGGGATATCACTGGGATAATACTAAGTCAGGCAACCATAGTGGATGGATGTTCATGAGATTTTGATAGGATATCACTGGGATATTAAAGGGTTATAAGTAACCAACTATAAGCTAGATGTGGAGGAAAACCTAAGTATATGCAAACTGGGGACATGGTGGACTCTGGTGCACAATCTTTTATGTGATTTATGTGGGCATGGACGTCTTTCCACGTTCACTAAACCACACATGACGGGTGATACAACGGATTACTAATGGGAGATTATAATTTTATCTCATTTGCAGGGTGGGGAATTACAAATCTAGCGGGATACAGATGGAGATTTACAACCATTTGACGGGGACAAAAAGAGTGCCAGAGTAAGGATGTGTGCAAGAGAACTCATATTTCTACTCTGAAGACAACCTGAGATGCAAAGGTCTCAAACATACTGCCTTGATCTGTGTTGTACTTCGGAAAATTTAAAGGCTTACGCCTGACAGCCGGGCGCCGGCCAAGCAACGATTTTTGGCTTATGGTGTGGGAAGATTGGGCCGACTTATGTTGGGCCAAGTCGGGCCCATGTTGAGCCATCGGGCCCATCTTGGGCCTATATTGGCCCAGGTTGGGCCTATGTTGGGCTATGTTGGGCGCATCTTGGGCCCATGTTGGGCCTATGTTCGGCCCATGTTGGCCTATGTTGGCCCTATGTGGCCCCATGTTGAGCCATCTTGGGAGCTATGTTGGGGCCATGTTTGGGCCATCTATGTTGAAACGATCTTAAGATGCAATTTTTTCCTTCCCGGGCCCCTCCTCGAGCCCAAAACCACGTAGAAAAACAAATAAAATCCGTGGCCACCGAAAGGCCCGAAACACCGTAGAAAAAAAACGTTTTTTTTTTTTCACCCGCAAGCAAAAAACATCCTAAATTACAGGTCCTTCAGTCGGGCGGGGGCGGGTCGGCGGCAGGGCCGGCAGCGCCTATAACCTTCGGTTACCACCGAAGGCCTCCGGCAAGGACACGGGCTCCGTGGCCGGCGCCCGGATTACATCTTTCCACCACAATCAGAGAAGCCATCGCATCCCCAAGTCCACTGCTCGTCTGGGATTCTCAGTTCACCATAGAGCCTGGGTCAATCAATGTATAGGTTATAACATGTTATAATATGCTATAATCCCATATAATCATCAACCAACAGGGGTTTTGAACACATTTGAAGCAGTGTTCAGTTCACAATTGTCATGTTTGAATCACCACCGAGTCGCCATGGTTTCACCAAGACACGATGATAGTCCAGTTGAAAAAAAGGTCCGTCCAGCAGAACCATCCGGCTCTGATTCAGCAACTCCTGGAATAGAACCACTTTCTGGAAACCTGAACTGTCCATCTTCATGGAATATTCATAGGATACCGATATCAGATACTATCAATGGGATACCAATGGGATCTTATTGGAATCTCAATGGAATAATGATGGTTTGTGGTCGTCCCTGCACTATTGGGAATCCTTGTGTTGGCATTGGCCATCATCGGGTATGAACATCTCTCGTGCTCATGTTCAATCCAACTTGTCCCCATGGCATATGAAATCTGGAAGGTATATGAAAAAATCAAGCAGCAATATGATTCCATTCATTTCTAAAAGACTTGATCATAATTTGGGGGTCCTCCCCTGATTCATGGAGCTCAAAATGATCAAACTCGAAAACTTGGAAAACTCATAGTTCCAAAAAGATAGAGACGGATGTTGCTTTCCTATTTTGCTTTAGGGCTGTAAACTCGCCATGGTTTCCATCGTTCCATCTGTGATTTTTCACTTGGCCGATGGGCACCCGTAGCTTCGGAACCGCCGAACCGCCCCCAAAAAAAGAGACTAACTTGTGCCCTATAGATTCCCAAAATGGTGTAAGTGTATTTCCCATTGGGAAAGTAAAACAAATCTGCTAAGCAAAGCCATCGCTAGATCAAGTTCCCAAAAGATACCCTTTTTGTTGACTCCGGCAGGCTCCTCATGCCACTCCTTCAACAACTTGCTGCGTTTCTCCAACTGGGTCAAAATGGTTGCAGGGGAAAATGCATTGGCCTACCATGGTGATTTTTTGGGGCTTACGCAACTTGAAATTCTGAACATTCATGATTTTATTGATTTTTGGTTTTAACATGTTTTAACCAATTTCAAACTGAGGAAATGGTGGCTTCACTTGTTTTTTTGGGGCTTCGCCTGCCTAAAAAATTGGAGACTTAATGATCTTAATGATTGAACCAACAATGTAGATTTACTGATCTAATCTGCATATTTGACCAGGGTTTGTCCCGAAACAGAAGTGGATTTCACCAACACCAACATGATGCAATATGGTTTGTCAGAAAAGACACCCAAATACCCGTCTCAATCAGGACACATGATGAACAAAGAATGCTGGATTTTGAGATATGTTGGGGGCACACCAGTTTTTGACGGTTTGATTTTTAAAAAAAAACTTTACTTCGTGTGATTCCCACCATGACATTTATACATTTTCTTACTGGCAAATCTTCTGGCAGTCTATCTGACATATCTTCTGGCATTCTATTTGGCATTCTATCTGGCATATCTTCTGGCATATCTTCTGGCATATCTTCTGGCATTCTATCTGGCAAATCTTCTGGCATTCTATCTGGCATATCTTCTGGCATTCTATCTG
>Ga0126342_10010530_pt1 | contig 16546 bp, 16 predicted proteins | sample Cyp1metagenome_FD_92528 | JGI IMG/M metagenome (GOLD analysis project Ga0126342, IMG submission 92528) | Coral microbial communities from Lord Howe Island, Old Settlement Bay, Australia - Cyphastrea 1 metagenome | ecosystem: Host-associated > Invertebrates > Cnidaria > Coral ... | reverse complement strand
TATTGAAATATATATATATATTACAATTATATATATATTACAATTATATATATAAATATATATATATATATATATATCAATATATATATATATATGTCAATATATATATAACAATATATCAATATATATATATATAATATCTATATATATAACAATATATCAATATATATATATATAATATAACAATATATCAATATATATAATATGTATATATATATATATCAATATATATCGTATATTCCCCAAGTAGCATGGCCATTTTGTGGCCAAATGGGAAAATGATGCTCTCAACAGTGAGATCTTCGGGTTTTATCAAAGTTTCCAGACAAACCCCGAGCTCGAGGTGAAGAGTCAAAAACAACATCGTGTTACTCATGTGGGGAGTTCCATAAATGGGGGTACCCCAAGCTCGCTGGATGGTTTATCATGGAAAATCCCAAACAAAAATGGATGAGAACTGGGGTATGCCATGACTTATGAAACCTCCGTCTATTTGAGGGTGCTGATCATTGGTAAATGGATAAATGATGGTTTTCCCCAGCACCGAAAACATAGGCATCATTAGGCATCTGTCAGGATCATTGGTGTGCTGACCAGCATCCGTCGTGACATTTGCCCGCATGTTTTTTTTGATAAGAACTGATGTCAACAGTAAATGATATCATTATCAACATATGACACAGCTAGGCTATATATGGATCATATTGGATAATGTAGTATATAGGTTTTTCTGAAAATGAGGTACCACTTAGAATCTATGGCTATGGTTTATCACCATTTTTTCCATGAAACATTCAATTTTGGGGTATCCACTATTCTCAGATAAAGACATATCATCATATGGAGGTTTCCTAAACTCCGGGGACCCCAAAAAATGATCCATTGTAATAGGATGTTCTATTATAAATCATAAACCATCCATTTTGCGGTCTGTACCCCCATTTATAGAACCCCCCAAAAATTGGATCATTGCTGGGCAGAATTCTCAACTGGGGAAATCTCGCCGAAATCGAGCGGCCTGCCCCACACTGCCATGAGCGCAGCGTCCAGCCAGGCTCCGACTGATGGAAAAGTTGGGGATCTGCAGGATCCCAGAGACTCAGTCTGAATTACTCCATGTTTTTCATGCTGGCAAACCAAGATTAGCATCGTGTTTGAGTTGTTTTGGGATTACAGTACGTATAACTATCTTATCACTTGATATTTCTGAGGTTGTTGCAGGTCATCCAGGTTCTTCGGTACCGATGATTCTCGCTCCCTGTAGATCTGAGATCTTTGAAGGGCTACAGTCAGATTTTCAACCATCACCAGTTTCAAGGATTCATTGAAAACGTACCATGTTTGGTCAATGTTTTGCAGCATTCAGTTGAGTCTTGCTGCACAGATCCTTGACTTTTCGATCCTGACTTGAGCCCTGAAGTCTCGCGCTTGAAACAAGACCAGTGTGCAGGTGGCAATGCGGGACTATTCAGCAACAATGACCGGATATGCACAACATAGAAAATATAAAGTATCAGAATGTCATAACGTATCTAACAGTCCTACAGTGGAAAATTATATACGTTCAATTCGGAGGGAGACTGGAAAAAAATATATATGGCATAAAAATATATGGAATATGATAAACGCTCAAGAAAAACAGATGGTCGACCTATCCCCAGTCGCTCACATCTCAGACTGGGGTCATCTTCCCCAATTGATTGTAATATCCCTCAATTAATGGCAGTGAAGAAAGAAGAAATTATCAGAAAATGGTGATCATCCATTGCAACTAGAGGATGTATATGTTACTGTTATCATTATTATGATTATTCTTATTATTATATATTATTATATATTAATATATATATATATATATCATCATATATAATATATATATATATACACTATGAGGTTTCCCATGGTTTCCCATGGTTTCCCCTGTTTTCATCCGTGGAATCAAAAGTTAGCCTCACGGCTAAAACCGTGGATTTTAAACTTCCGACCGGTCCAATGGGATCATCAGTATGTCTACCTGCTTGGTGGTTTCAACCTACCATTGTGCTTAATTAATATACTGTTAATGATGGTTAAGATCAAAAAATAATGATGTTGGTATGTCTACATATAAAATACCAACTATAAACTACAGAAATTATATCTATATGAAAATTATATGTGTATAATATACATATATATATAGTTAAATATCTAATGTTGCAGAACAATCTCCTACTTTTTTCCTTTGAGATTCCCATGAAAGTCAACAAACATGTTCAGCAAAAGAAAGAATGGAGACGTGGATGTCATGGAGGATGACCAACGATTTGTCAACTGTTGGATAAGTCCACCGATGTTTGTTCGAATTCTTGTGGATTTTTATCATGATGAATCATGATGAACCCCTAATTTTTGGATGTGAAAAAGTCATGAAGCTCATCATGATAAATCCCACCGGCGGTTTCTTGGGGGTTCCATCCCCATCGGGAAAAAAGGTCTCCATCCATCTGCGCCTCCCCCGGTCTTGCTCTGCCAGACATCCGACTCAAGATTTGCTTCTGCCCCGCATTGACGCTGAAGTCCTGGTCAAATTCTGCGCAGCGTTTGGGGCAGGAGATAGTCATGGCGATAATATGGCTATAATTACAGGATGGTGCCCCCCAGTGATGTTTGTTGGTTTATAAACCCCAGTAACTATAGTTATATCTGCCATAAACCATAGTTATGGGAGTTATAAACCAACTTAGCTAACTATGGGGCACCACCTTGTATGGTCATAAGCTCCACACTTTATGTGAGATAACCCCCGAAAAACTACGGTGAAATATAATTCATGTCCACTTCTTAATGGAACTGCGCCTCCAAGTCGGACTAGTTGCTTGATCTTTGATGATTTCAGGATGATCTAGATTCGTGGTTAGCCACATGTGACGCCAAGTTTCAACTTACCCAGCCCTAGAGGTTCTCGCCCAAGGTATCCAAAACCTCACCTGTTGAAGGTGGATTCCCAGCCCTAGCCACTTGAAATCCGACCCATCAGGAACGAATCCCCAAAGAAACATCAACAAACCAGCCATGAACCCAAAAAAACCTGTCAAGTTTCACTCTGCTCTGATTCTCTTATAGAGAATTACACATATGTGTATATATATATATATGCATATCTAAACAATTTCCGGGCGATGTTCCCATTGTCGAGACCCTTATGTTGCCAGTCTTCTCCAACTTCCGCTGTCCGCACAGCTCCAGTCCGGTACCGTTTCTTATGGTGGATCTATTTGAAAATGGTGATTTTCTATTGCGTTGAAGAGGATAGCGTTTACACATGCAAACACAAGCATGTTATATCAATAATTGGGTATTCCTCCTCCTGACCTATATAATCTTATATAATTATATAATATATACCCTCTGGTTATTTAACATAGCCATGGTATAGATAGCCCATTTATAGAGGTTTACCTATTATTAGCATGGTGATTTTCCAGTTCGCTATGTTAAATAACCAGAGGGTAATTTATTTATCAATAATTGGGTATTCCTCCTCCTGACCTATATAATTTATGTATGTTGTTGCTTATCGCAAGTTTTTTCATGTGCCTTTTTCCAGACCGGCATGACTGTTTTTCCCGGGCCCCGAACCCATTCCAGCGTGGAGGGCTGTGCGCATAACAACCTCGAGAAGCATCCCAGGCCGGGCCTCGAAAAGCGATCTGAAACAATGGGAAAATTGGGGAAAGGTTGGGGAAAATTGGGAAATTGTGGGAAAATATTGTGAAATATTGGGGAAAGGTGATGAAAGGTTGGGGGTCCAATCTCAAAAATCATTGGGATTTATCTGATTTATCGGCAAATTTCGATGTTACTGGAGCTGATTGGAGGTTATTGTTGGCACATGTCAGGGATGATCCAAGCCAAACGCACAGTTTGGAGAGCAGGGTTTCAACTGGCTCCCCATCAGAACCAGCCACAATGCTACTTGAAGGGGTCAAATGTGTGACCTTATATTTTGAGAGTAAGGATGGAACCATTTTGAAAGCCTGGCTTATATGCCTCAAGTTCTTGCTAGTTGTTGGTTTCCCAGGTGACATATATCATCATATATCCAATTCACGAAAAGGCTGAAAACTTCCAGTGGCTCAGGGCTTGTGTCCGCAGTGTCCAACCCTATCCCCACGGCCACACAAAAATACTGATTCGCAGGTGAACAGCTACCCCCCTAAGGGAAAACAATATATCCTCTTGGTTTGCTTGGGAATCAGCATATGGGTTTGTCTGCAAATATGGTTTCCCATTCCACCCACTGGTAAATAATGCTCTTCCCATTAAGTTCAGATAGCCATAAAATGCCATAAATTTGGGCAGCAGATACCTCATTTTCAGACACACCCATACAATATAGTTCGCATCATTCTCCAAACCTTCCAATTCTAAAGCTGGCTGGTGGATTTACAGTAACTGCTCCAAAGAATATGCTTGTCATTGGGGATCATCATCGAATTTCTATGGTTGACAACAGAACATGTGACTGAAACCACTTCCCACCAGTCGTGGACAGCAAAACTGCCTTTGACTGATCTGACGCAAGAAGTCTTGAAGCTGTTGGCCATCCTCGACAAACTGTGGAGCAGCAAAGGCGGCATCTGTGTTTTGTGGGGTAAGAATCCAGGGTTTCAAAGGGGGAAGAAAACCCCCCAAAAAAAACTGCACAAAATGGTGCTGTAATTACCTCAAGGCTCATCCCAGTTAGAATTGGTTAAGAACCCTGGTGATCGTAAGCCTCCTGTGGATTCTCCCATTTATAACTGATCACCCCTGTTTTGGCTCAACGATTTTCCGCAAGTGTAAATGGGTTTGATATGAACAAGTTCCAAACCAGGGACGTCAACCAACAAAACTGGTCCTATCTGTATCAAAATGAACTTATTGGCCCACATTTGTTGAAAAGTGGGTTGATAAAAACAAATGGTGACAATCATACAAGTATAGTAACCCCCCCCAAAAAAAAAAAGTTACCCTCTGGTAAACTAACATAACTATGGAAAATCACCATTTTTAATGGGAAAATCCACTATAAATGGTCATTTTCAATAGCTATGTTAAATTACCAGAGGGTACATGATCAGTATTCAAAGATAGTCCGTTACGGCATTTCGAATCCCATCTCCGACTGTAACAAATAATGCCAGTGATTCAGGAAGGTATATATATAACCCATTTCAAACATGGGCAGTCTGTGATATCCTCAAAAAGACACTTTCTTTGCTGGTTAGAATATATCCCCGTTTCTGGTATTAAAGAATCAAACTACCCATCCAAAGTTCAACCACTTCATAACCTCATGTCCAAGTGGTATATTACCCACCCTACTTCCATAGTACAGAACTCTACTAAAAGGGATTGAAACCAATTTTGACATCCATGTCCAACTGATAGTTACCCTCCAGTAAATCAACATAGATATGGAACTTCGATGAAATCCGTGGGGTTCCCCAAAACCGTCCACATTTCTGTTGGTGTTTTCATATGTCAATCTTGGGGGATCCAAAATGATATCAAAATGAAATTCACTACAGTACTCAAAATCATCAATCAGAAAAGGGAGCTATGAACAAAAAACAATCTCAAGAATCGGGGAAAAAAATGGAAAAAAAACATTTCACAGACAAGAACTATAATGATTGGGCATGGTTGATTTGTTGTAACATAAATTCTAATCATCCCCAATAATCCACAAGTCCGTCACTTTGGGCTACAGTAGTAAGGATTTCCCCTGGATATTTTCCATAGCGGAAGTTGTCGCTTTAGAGATGGTTTTACCTTGCCAATGTTCCATCATGTTCCAGGCAAACAAATTGGGGGTCCATTTACAGTAGCCTCCACGAAATTGAAATATAACATACTCAGTATACTGAAAACCGACATCTTTTGCTGGACACTAATCTTGCAGCCCCCTATTTGGAGGGGAATGGTGGACCCAAACGCAATCTGGGCATCCCCACATTGGGCGCTGCAGAATCTGGCTCAGCCTGCTGATTACACACTGGTGATGTAACGAGCAGAAATGAGGAGAAGCATAAACGAGCACAAATGGGGAGACTATAATGGAACTATCTAAACTCTTGTCATATCCAATGATTTATCAAAGAGTAATGGTCAATAATGGATGGATAATAAGGAACTTGTGGCACGCTCCAACAAATCTCCTTCATCATTTTGGCACTGGGTCACAACCCTGGCATTCTGGAATTCTGGTCGAAACTGGTTGCGGGACCTATCTCCGTCTCCAAGTGGGTCCGAAAATAGCGAACAAAAAACAATCCTAACACTTTATGGGAAATATATGGCAGTGTGTCAAAACCTTGTACCCCTGGTGAACATCAAAATAGCTGGTAAATGGATGTTCATTCCCCTAAAAATGTATCTATAGGTATTGACCCATACCCATATGATGATCAACCGGTGGATCTCGGGTCTGGATATTGCATATGATTCCCCATTGTAAAAACCATAAAAAATGTCTGGAATTTTGCACCTTGTCCCCATTCATGGCGCGGCATGGGCGTGTGTCAGGTGCTGGTGATTGATGGGATCACTTGTCGTGGCGAATCCTAATGGATTTCGCGGGATTTTACCCTCTGGTAATTTAACATAGCTATTGAAAATGGATGAAAATGGCCCATTTGTAGTTGATTTATCCACTCAAAGTGGTGATTTTCCATATAGTTATGGTAGTTTACCAGAGGGTAATGGGAATATCATGGGAATTGCCATTCAGTTTTTTCGAACAAGCAATGGAAAATACACCATTTCATACCGTTTATTGTAGATATGTATACAGCATAATGACCTAGCTGGGGGAAAAAGGCCTACATTTTCCATGGCTACGTTAAGTTGTCCAAGTTCTACCCAAGCACGCATAGCATGTTTGCATTGTTCAGGAATCTTCGGAGAATATCGGAGAGCCCCATATGAGAGCTTCTTCAGTCCTTGATGTGGCACTTAGACATGGCTCAAAGACATTAACCACCAGGATTCTTGTATTGAAATCATATGAAATCATCATATATTACCCTCCAAGATGCTCCACTTACCACGAGTCAATTCCATGGCTGGGAAATTGCCCAATTTCTTCGATGATTTTCTCATCCACCGAGGGCCCATTTGGTTGGGGCCCGAAGCTCGTGGCTGCGGCCGTTGTTTTTGTGAGGTGAACCCGTGAGGGTATCTGAAGATGTCAATCTAATTCAATCTATGTTATTTAACATAGCCATGGAAAATCCCTCATAAATGGAGGTTTCTAGCTGGGAAAATCATCTATAAATGGGCCATGTTCCATGGCTATGTTAAATAACCAGAGGGTATACATAAAGTGGATCTTGTTTTGGGGGATTCACCATGGGAATATCACTCTTAAATACAAAAAAGGGACATCTCGCCAGTTTGTTTCCAAGGACCAAATTTCTCTTGATCCACAGACTTTGGTGAAAGGACATGCGCTTTTCATTACAGCAACAAAAGAAGAAGTTAAACAACTTATGCTTGGTTGTATTATGTGTTATTCCACTTATGGTTGGCTTTATACCCATCATATCGCCTTAAAGTGAGCGGTTTTGAAGCTGTCTGGAGGTGAGGTCGTCTTAAACAACGACCTGGATGGTCTGATCTGGACAAACTTCCGTAACAGTTACAAGCCCATGAATTCATGGAATGATAAACCCTGTATTATAGCATATTATAGCCATAAAAATGCCTGGTAAAAGGGCTTTAACTGTAAGATAAACCAAGATAAAACGATAAAACATCATCAAAATGGACAACCTCTACCGGCTTAAGCACCTTTGTCCGCAGAGCCGAGAGCTACATGAGCTAAGCGTGAGCTGAAAGCTTGGCTTCCAAGTGCAACAGATCGTCGAGAGGAACTGCATCTGATCCTAATATATTTTTGGATCTTAATAATACGGCCAGGCCCTGCGTGTTGCCCTGAAGATTCAAATGGCGTTCAACCCTTATCCTTCAACTCAAACACCTGCGCAGGGCCAGTGTTTTGAGATTTCCCAGACGACGAACCCTCAACCCTAAAACCCTACACCCTAAAACATAAAACCCTAAAACCCTAAGACCATAAACCCTAAACCCTAAATCCCTCCTATCATATTCGACAACACGACATCCTCAATGTTAATGTCTGGGCAACACGCGGGGTCTGTGGGTAATGATATATTGATTGATTGTATGCCTATTGTATTGTATGGCACTGTACCAGTACCATTTATCATCTTTTGCATCTGACAATTCCCAAACTAGTCCTTTGAGATGAAACCAGACTGTATAGATCTCGGGGTTCTTGACATGTTGTTTGCATCCAATTTTGGGACAACAAAAAACACACGCGGCACACCAATCGACCATGAAAGACATATCTTATGATTTATATATGTGCCATGGTCAAAACATGTTATACAGGGTGCGGTAATCAGGTAATCCCTCCCATCATTGGAATCCTTATAGTGAGTCCAGTAAACTCATCGATATTTTTCTCGCTATTCATGGATTGATGATGATTGATGACCATCCCGCATCCATCCCCCATACAGCTATACAATCTAGCTTTTGCCCATGGCACCTATGACGCATGTGTAGAAATAAATCAGGGGCTACACATTTTTTCAACCTGCCGCAACGGGAGATTTGGGCATAATCCTTGGAAGCCACAAGCTTAACGGTGCCATGGAGCACCTTGCCAACATGTCTGCATACACGATACAGCATAGAATTGAGGTTGCTGACATTTTACATCTTGAGCACATACTCTTGGGAACATGGTCGTATCACGGCCACGGAAAGGGAAAATGAGCTTTTAGACCATGGATTTTCAAGGGGTGTCCGAACATGTTCAAACAAACCCTTATTGACCCATCCGGATACTTATTGGGATATCTAATAATTGGGATAATATGAATAATCATGAAGAATCATGTTAACATCAGGATACTTAACGGGATTTTACCATTTGTCAATTTTCTTTGATTATTCATACAATGTGAGGCCCCCAGATGGCTAAGTTGGTTTATAAATCCAATAACTATGGTATAACTATGGTTTATGGTACTTATAACTATAGTTACTGGGGCTTATAAACCAACAAACATCACTGGGGGGCCTCACATTGACAGGATATTCACCTGGGCTTCTGAGACGTCATGGGGGATCCCTAGGCCACCATCGGGTTTCAATACTAAGTCATGTTATGACGACTGGATGATGACTGTGGTACCCCGATTTTTTTTCGGAAACCTCCACCTAGTGACCGTTAGTGACCTAAAAAAGTTCTTAATGACTGTTCTTAATTAATGTTCTTAATTCTTAATCTTAATCCCACCTATATAGTGACCTAAAAAAGTTCAGAAAATATGTTCAACAGAAGTTCTTAATCAATCCACAAATCCACTATTGACTGAGTGGCTGGCACGTCTGACTTCGTCAAACTCAAGCCTCACCGCGGCCCGGAAAAAAAAACAGCCCTGATGTCTCCTGGAAAGCCATCCAGCTGCGCGGCTGGCGTTGATTCTGACTGTAGGACGGCTAGGTCAATAAACATTGAACTGCTGGAGGTCAATAAACTTGGTATCATTGAGTGGTACAGTATTTTCCATTATAAACCATCATAATATATAATAGTATACGTATACATATATATATTACTTACTTGGTGGTTGAGTGGTTGAGTGGTTGAGCCGTCCTGAATGCGCTGTCCATTGGGTATCATCATCCCATTGTTGCATGGGAAATGCACCGTATTTCAAACCACCAATTAGGAAAACCTTTGGGTTTGGTGCCTAAAACTGCTGGGAAACCCCTCCATCCGCGGGCAAAAATGATCACAACAGCAGGGATGTCTGCAACCGATCGAACATACAGAAACGAAAAAATACGACAAAATGGTTAAAAATTCTTCAGAATTCCTTTATGTAGTTTTGGATAATGAAAATTTATTGGATAGTATTGGATAATGTTCCAAAAATGACGAACTACAGATATTATGACCAATTCGAACAATTATTGGATCTTGTTGGATAAGCTACTCAACACCAACTTTCCCCACCTGCCAGACGCAGACACCTCGACCCGAACAATACCCAGGCCTTTGGGGCCTCTGAACACGTCAGGCGAAATAAAATGCCAGAATGCCACCAAAACACGTCAGATAAAAGGTCAAAATACATGTAAAAATACATGTCAGAGTGTCGGAATGTCGAATACTAGATGTCAGATAGAATGTAAAATAATCTGTGCTATTAAACAATTTAAACAGTACGTCATGTATAGAATGCAAGAAAATAACAAATAGAATGTCAGAATATAGGTCTGATAGAATGTCAAATAAACTGTCTGAATATATACCAGAAAGAATGCCAGATACCATGTCAGATAACATGTCAGAATATATGTCAAAAATAATGTAAATAGTGTAAGCAATAAATACAGGTGGTGAAGATCAATCAAAGGAAGTAATTATATATTATGGAGATTTCCTAACATAGGGCTACCTCCAAAATGATGGTTTATAATGGAGAATACCACGATTTCGTGGATGATTTGGGGGTGCGATATATCAGGAAACCTCCATTGCTTTTCCTGGTCCCAAGTTCCACGGTTCAGACCTCCCGGGGACCAACAAATTGAAAAAACGGCAGCATAACCCACCCCCAAGGGGGCTTCATCACCCATGAGTTACCTTTTTTTGAGTTAAAAACCATGTCATGCTTCCATAGAATATATCCTCGTTGATGCTTTCCAGACAAAACCGCTGATGTGTCGGCTGATGTTTCGCGATGGAAAGCTCCTGCGATAGAGTGCCATGGTCAACATATGTATGCGGGATGGTCATCCCTGCATGATTTGGCATTCCTCCTGGTAATATGAATATGAATGGATTGATGACCATCCTATTTTTTAATGAACACATATTAAATCATATGAAAACATATAAATAAATGTCCACTGACATGGCACTTCCCTTTGGGGGGTTGTCCAAAAATGAAGCCCCAAGTCATGGCCACGTCCATGGGGAAAATCATGATGCCTCCATGAGTCGCGAACATCAGCGGCCCCGGGTCCAGGGCGTCAACACGCGATGGCGATGCAAAGGATTCAACATTTGCCGCGACGGCTACGAGGCTCAAGCTATCCAATATTCATATGCAAATTCAGTACCCTCTGGTAAACATACTAACAGTTTGCTATTGAACATGGCTCATTTAGAGTTGATTTACCTATTAAAGATGCTGATGTTCAATAGCTTTTTGTATGTTTACCAGAGGGTACACACACCATCACCACAAGGTCGACTGTAGACTGTACTGCTCGGTGAATCATCCGCCGCCAGGCGGATCGATCCGACTTCTAGTGAGTAGCCTATAGTTAGTTAGTTATACAGTTGTACATATATACTTATAGATAACTATAGATTAAGTATAATATAGTATAATAACTATAGTCATTAACTATACTTATGCTATAATAACTATGAATACAGTGACTATTCTAATGTCCTTGATGTTAAGCTCAAAAACTTGTCGCGTCACCGGTAAAATAAACCAACGCCTTGCACACCTTGCACGCCTTGCACGCCTTGCCAAGGCGTTACGACTGGGAATCCTCATCCCATTTCGGTTGAAAATAGACATAAAAAAAATTATTCCAACTTTGATATGTCAAATTTCATGATTTGATTATACTATTGGTTGATCATATAGATCATCTATATATCCAAGTTGGTATGTTGGTATGCTTATCTGGTTGGTGCTGCAATAACCATCTTCAAAAATATGAGTTCGTCAATGGGAAGGATGACATCCCATATATTATGGAAAATAAAAAATGTTTGAAACCACCAACCAGACATACATCATACTCAAATTTCATGATTTTAGATGTCAAATTTCATGATTTTCATGACTTGTAGCAACTTTGATATGTCAAATAATGGATGTATGATATTAGATGATGATATTTTAGATGTATGTTGCCCAACTATTTGATGATACTAGATCTATGATTTTATGGCTTTGTCTGAAAAATAGTGTACCCCAAAATCCATTGGATTATCATCATGTTACATGTTCCCCATTAACATAGCCATGCCTATAGGGGTATTCCCCATTGTCTAACCCTCAACACATGGCCGGTCTTGATGTAAGCTGGGGATAGTATACTGCTTGGTGGTTTTAACCATCTTGAAAAATATTAGTCAATGGGAAGGATTATCCCATATATTATGGAAAATAAAAAATGTTTGAAACCAGCAACCAGTATATGTTGGCATACAAGCCAGTTGCTTCCAGTAATTTAACACAACTTCTACAACCACCGTAGATCATTTTCTGTGGACCATGTGTCTTCCAAAAATGCCAGTCAGTCAAAAAACATGCTACGTATATGTGGCATGGTCATCCCCCCACCATTGGGGACTCCGAATCCAATGGGTATCTATGGGTATCTAATGGGTAACTGAATCCCTATGAATTGATTGATGATCCTCCCCTTGTATGAGAAAATTGGAGAAATGAAAAACAATAGCATCCCGTGAAATTTGACCATACTGCATCCCTAAAAAACACCTATCCCTTGCATCGCGATGTTCGTAAAAGGCGGCTGTGTCGCATTCGCGACCCGGCGACTCCAACGTGAAAATATTCGCAGACTCCACCCGCTGCCGGCGATGATGGATTCAATGGACTGATTTGCCTGGGAAATCTACACGAAAACATACGAACACGCTTTGGTTTTGAGAATAGAATGGCAAAAAAGTGTGGTGTTTCTCAGCAAAAAGTAGCAAATGTTCTCTTCATGCCATTCTGGATCTGAACCGCAAAGCTTTGTAAAAAACCAAAACGAGGCCTGTTACTTTCAAGGTGAAGGACTGTCTGGTGTCTTTTCCAATATGTCAGTGTCAAGCGTCACTTCTGCGGTCAGAACTGAGGTGGTGCGTGTTGAACTGCTAAGCAGTTTTCCGCCCAGAATTGGTGAAGCTTCACTGGACGGCTGATGCTTGAACTCGCCAAAAAATGAGTTGCTCGTCTTACAATCATACCCAGACCAAAGAGTTGCTCGTCTTTAGCATGCTGATAGATAGATAGATAGATAGATAGATAGAGAGAGAGAGATAGATAGATAGATAGAGATAGAGATAGAGATAGAGATACAGATACAGATACAGATACAGATCCAGTGCATATATATATATATACACATAAAAAAAATATATATATATATATATACAATATAAACAATATAAACAATATAAATGATATAAACAATAACAATTATAATGATAATTGAAGTATTCCCATATTAAAGTGAATATTATATACCTACCAGCAACAGCTATCCATGTTATCCATTGGCATCACCTCAGGGTTCCCAAGAACTTGGCCCCTTTTAAAGGCGACCTCACATCTGTACGGCCTCGGAAGCTGCGATGTCACAACGGGTCATCCATCGACTTTTTTTGATTCAAATCTGGAGTTTTCATGATACTGTTGATGGAAGAAATCCAAGAAATCCTGCACCAGTTGATAGATGGTTTATCCCACTATCTATAGGGTTTCAACCATCCTTTTGGTGGTGCAGGATTTCTTCCATCAATCTTTTGATAATATCTTTTGATGATATCTTTTGATAGATAGTTTTGATAGATGATATTGAATCCGATTGAATCTGGTTGCTGGTATACCTACCCTACCCCTCTGAAAAATACATTTTCGTCAGTTGGGATGATGATTCTTCCCAACTGTTTCTGGAAAGTCATAATCCAGTCATGTTCCAAACCACCAACCAGGAATCCTATTGAGTCCGTTTTTGAGTCAATGATCCCCCGTAAAAAAATAAGACCCTGGACGCGGGGGGCGCCCACTTTATAAAGAATTCCTTATAAATGGCAATTCTCAAAAAAAAACAAGTTATAAAATGGGAATCACGACAAGTAATATCTATGACCTTTTGCAGCACGGCATTTTATTTTGGACGCAGTTGAAAATGGCAGTTGAAATCAACAAAAATCGTCAGTTGAAAACCTTATTTTTTGACAGTTCTTGTGACCCATCAAGACCCATCGTTTTAATCATCTGGTAAAGGGTACATTTTTGTTCACAAGGAATTTAATGGTTTTGATTGGAATTGCCCCTTTTTTATACGATTTTAAGGTCATTTTATAAGAAAAAACATGAAAAAACTTTGGAATGCCAAATTTATCCGGGTATGTTTGTTCTCAGTGTTTGCTGGTAATACCGCAATTTTCAAAAGAAAAGGACACACTGAAAATAAGGTATACCTTATAAAATGATAAACAATCCGAAGTGAAAATGATTTCTTGCACGCATGCAGGTAGCTTAAAAAACCTTATAAAATGGAAATTGGTTTCTGAGGAATAATAAACAAAATATAATAAACCGTAATAACATGGAAGATCAACAGTTTGATCCTTATAACATGACACATCCAAGTCATGTTTTCTGTTAGAACCTGGGGGGCGGTCTCCCTCGATATGCTCAATGCCTGTTGAATGTCATGTTATAAGGAATATAATAGTTTTGCCATGGTTTTCAAAATTGAGTTTAAAAGTTTCTTATAAAATGTGAGTTATAGTTATAGACTCCAACGTTTATCATTGTATAAGAGGTACCTGCTCCAACTCTTATGAAATACGTTTACTATGTCAGTTAGACAGATATAAAACGTAATTGTTATTAATAAACTAATAATTGTGACCCCCGGGTCTGTTTTTCTTACAGACTAATGAATTATCATTTTATAAAGGGACAAGTTCATAGAATGATAATTGTATTCCCCTTTCAGGGTACCTGAGGGGCACCCACTTTTGAAAATCCTGATTTTTTGGAAAAACTGGGATCCTTATCAAATGACCCCGAAAAGCGCCCCCGGGGGGCGCCCACTTTATAAAGAATATTAAGAGGGGGATAGTCAATGTATCTACTTGTTCTGTGATCAAAATGGGAAATCAAAATGTTGTTCTAAGGACTTGAAGGGTGTGGCCCAAAGACAGGATCTCACAAGAATTGAATAGCTGGAATCACCAGCATTGCTCGAGTGCAATTGTTTTTGACTCTGTCCTTACAATCGTCCAGTCATAGCTGGTCATCTTTACGTAGCTCATCATCCTGCTTTAGACATTTCTGGCCAGCATCTTCCGAATGCTTGGATGTCCAATGATCGGTCTCCCATGTCGTTGCACATATCAAACCGTTGTCGCAACATCTTCATCCACATTCTGTATGCTATGTGAAAAAACGATATCGTAGGAAACATCACCAGTTGGTCAGAAGGGCTGCACGATGAAACGGTCCAAACGCCCATCCCATTTGTATCTGCAGAAATCAACTCGCTAAAGATTCGCGGATTTGTCTGTCCATACCTCAAGAAATTGACCGATTTCTACAGATCACGTAGTCACTCCGAGTCTGCCTTGAGGTGAAATGAGTCACTCTAACATCAAACAAACTGGTTGATAGGGGTTGCCATCTTGGATTGGTAAGGATTGGTTCTCTACACATAAAAGGCATCGTTAAACCAGTTCGGGGTTTGTCTTGGGGTACTCCATTCCATCCAAACCTTTTTCAGGCCACATGTCATGAAATCTGGGTAAATTATAATATTTCACTAACCTGAATTAAGGCCATTTGGGGATGATTTCCCTTATAAGCCATGATTCCAGTGAGGTCGCAGTGAGGTCGTTATAATTTACCCAGATGAAATTGCCAAAAAAAAAATCCCACCACCTTCCGGAGAATCCCGGGCCCTCCACAGCACCAGAAAAAGGACAGCCCAGGTCCCCCCACGGATTTGGCCACCAGCGTCAAGCAATCCCAGGCACCCGGGAGGGCCTCACAAGTTACCCTCAAGGACCCACAAATTCTCTGGTTGGTGGTATACCTACCCCTCTGAAAAATATGAGTTCGTCAGTTGGGATGATGATTCTTCCCAATATGAATGGAAAGTCATAATCCAAATGTTCCAAACCACCAACCAGTTCTGTAATGTTTCCTTCTCAACCAGCCAATTTCAACAGATCCTCACCATTCCTCACGTCGCTGAGGGATCCAGAAGGACGGCCAAATTATCGATATCTCGCTGCAGTGCAGATACCGGTTTTGCCCAGTTGTGTGGGTTTTGTTTACTAAGCAATGGGATCGCGGTTTTCCGGAAAGTGGGGCACCCATTTTTTCTGCCAAAACCAGCACATCTCCCAAGTAGATCCCAGTAGAACGTTGGATTTGAAGCATCTTTGCCATGGCACCTGTCAGAGATGTGGGTCCCAGTTCTCTAGTTCACGTCCCTAAACGGGCACCACCGTGTGTGTGTGTGTGTGGTGTGTGTGTGTTGTGTGTGTGTTGTGTGTGTGTTGTGTGTGTGTTGTGTGTGTGTTGTGTGTGTGTTGTGTGTGTGTTGTGTGTGTGTGTTGTGTGTGTGTTGTGTGTGTGTTGTGTGTGTGTTGTGTGTGTGTTGTGTGTGTGTTGTGTGTGTGTTGTGTGTGTGTTGTGTGTGT
>Ga0126342_10010529_pt1 | contig 16546 bp, 19 predicted proteins | sample Cyp1metagenome_FD_92528 | JGI IMG/M metagenome (GOLD analysis project Ga0126342, IMG submission 92528) | Coral microbial communities from Lord Howe Island, Old Settlement Bay, Australia - Cyphastrea 1 metagenome | ecosystem: Host-associated > Invertebrates > Cnidaria > Coral ... | reverse complement strand
GGGGCCCGGGCCCGGGCCCCCGGGGGGGGCCCGGCCCCCCGCCCCCCGGGGAAATTAACCCCATGCCCTTTGGGGGGGGGGGGGGGGCCCTTATAATTGATATCCAATACATGACGGCGAGAATTCCATGAATTGCACGGGCTGGCCCCCCAATACTCCCTAAGCTTGTGCTGAAGCACGGAGAACTCAGGTAGCTGACGCTACCTTTCGTGAAATGGTCATTTTCAATAGCTACGTTAAATTACCAGAGGGTAGTAGTTCAGAGTAACTTTACACTGTACACAAGTGAAGCTGTTCCGCCAAGGGACAAGCGAGTGAAGTATCGACGAGACCACAGGACCAGTAGTTTTTCAGAATGCTTCACAAAGGTTCCCAGACCGTCGATTCCCTGCTGCTTCAAGGGCATGTTCGTCTGATGGATGCACATTTTGTCGAGAAAAACCATCCAGGGTGCAACAAAGCAACTCCGGATCCGCTGCCAAAAGCACAGTTGGACCAGAAAGACCATGTATCCTGTGGATCTAAACAGTAAAAAGCCAGACCCCTCAGGATTTCCGCCTTTAGCCTAAGGCCAAATATACAACATACAACAGAAAAATTAAAGGGAAAAACTTCCAAAAGCATTCTGAGAGTCCACAGAAGACCCACAAGTTCAGAGGCAAAACGTGGGCTCCCACGTACACCTCCGCAAAGCCCAGTGCCGCGCTTAACAGCAATGAGGTCAAAGCTGCTGCTTGGGAGTTAAAGACCACAAACAGAGTCACCAGCTTCATCCATCGTGATGTTTGCCAATCATGGCTCCTAGGCAACTGCTAACGGACTAAACTCTGACTATTATATACTATTATGATATGGGGAGACACTATGAAAAAGATCAACCTATCGCTTTTTGAGTATCCCCTCCGATCAATGAATAGCGTTTTTTTGATCTAGGTTGAGATTTCCAAACATAGATTTGGATGTGGTGAGATGATGACGATACCAGCAGCACACGCATGTAAGATTAATCTGACGTCCAATATACTTACCTGGGTCCATCTAAACCATCCGTGGTTGTCCTGCGTTTTCCTCTGCACTTTTGACCAGACCGAACCATGCAAAATGAAGAGGTATCAACGGCCTTTGACTTCTGCAAAACAGTGTGAGAATTTCTACCAATGCAAAAACACTAGAAGACCACCACCACATCTGACGATCTCTGGAGACATCAAGAGAAATGAGAAATGGATGTCAAAAAATGATAGGGCAGTAAAGTCTTCTTACAGACTGATTTCTCAGCTACAGGGCCAGCCTGCTCAGGAATGAAGAATCTTTTTAAATCTACAGGGAGATGCCCGCACTGCCCTTCATAGGCCTTCCACTGGGCCTTCCACATCACGCCAAATACACCGAGGTTCAAGAATACATCTATGGAGTTAACAGGTCGGCTGAAGTGAAACAGTTCTACTTCACTGTCGCTTCCCTGCCAATGTCTGCACCAGCCACTCAAGGCCTCATACAGCGGTGTGGCGCGCAGCAGCTCCGGTGGCAAAGACGTGCTCCGCTGGGTGGGGCTCGCAACGGTCTCACTGTCAAGTTTGTCAAGTTTGTCAACTTTGTCAAGGCCATCGCCGCTTCTTTCCGATCTTTCTGACCAATCGATTCCAATCCGAGCCCACAACTCATTGTCAAGGCCATCGCCGCTTCTTTCCGATCTTTCCGATCTTTCTGACCAATCGATTCCAATCCGAGCCCACAACTCATCATCCTCCACAATATCGTAATTGTCCGTCACAACACCCGCTGGACAGTCCATGGGCAGGCGCAGGGCCAATTGGAATCTGTGTCGAATACAGTATTGAGGACAATTGGGATAGATGGATGCAGTTTGGTTCGGGCATGTTCAGGCCATGTTTCTTTGCAGCTGGAAACTCTCAAGGTTCATCGCTCTCTCGCAAAACGACAACATAGAACAAGAGAAACAACAGCAGCGAGTCAGGGAGTCTGGATAGCATAGCCCAAAATGAAGGGTTCTACGGAAAGATCGGAAGAACGTCCCACTCTCTAGGTTCATCTGCAGGGGAAGAGAAACCCACTCCGAACTCCGAACCATGCACAACATTATATGCCGCGTGCGCTATGCAGCCAGCAAGAGCAACAATGATACAACAAGTTACAACAAGTACGAACACGTGACAGCAAGGACCAAAAAAAATGGGCACACAAAAAGCAAAAATAAAGTGCACTGATTGTATATATTTGTATATCCACATTGGACAACATGTGGTAGGGCCGGAGCTTACACCAACCCATGAGGTCAACCCTTGGGAATCACTAGGGCCAAGGCAGCCAAGGCCCCCAAATCTCACGCCTCTGAAGGGGGGCAGATGACATGGTTTATCAAGGTTTATCAAGGTTTATCAAGGTTTATCTGGCAAGTGAAGTCGGTTAAGTACCGTTCAGCCGCCCAAAAAAAGAGCCCTGCCTAATGGCTTCAAATCCAATCAGGTTTTCTGGGTGGCTCCAAAAACCTGCAAGAATGGCAGGGACAAATGGTTTGATGGTCTTCAGGGTATTCGCATGAATTCAAACGCTTAAGGAATCAGAAATGTGGAATCTTGGATAAATTTGGATATATCAATCATTGTCATCATTGTACAGTACAGCACGGTTTTATTTGCTTTCAACACTTGCATGATTGAAGACAGCCTTCCCACCTGATGCCCCGAAAGAAGGTCGCCATGGTCGACTTGCCATGTCCTGGAAGAAGCTGCTGTGGTCCTGATTGTCCCAGGCCTCCACAGTCTCCATAAGTCAGACTTGGCCCCATCGGCCCCTGACCCCTGGGGTAAGTCTTTTGAGAGGTTTTCCGGAACACTTGCGCAAAAACACCATAAGCTGTCTCAGTTTCTTGCAAGCCTGAAAAAGTTTGATATAAACGTCGAAAGACTTTTTGCCACATGATGACGGCTTTGCACCTTGTATTGCACCAAGTGTATATTGGCCTTTCTCGCAAGGGCGTCGATGTTCTTTAAAGCTTCTGGAACGTTGGTAATTCTTAATTTGATGTAAATGGCAAATAGCGCCTTCGACTCTATATGATTCTCTACTTAATGTATCTTAATGTAATTATCTTAAATTCAACCGTCCATTGTCTTTTCCTTATTTTTCATTTTTCGGATCAATGATCAATACCATTGCCATTGTTGATCTTGCCCATCGCTGCACTGCCTCGGTCAATGATGTCACCTGGTTTCACAATCTGTTGCATCGCGCTCTCGAAATCTCTCGAAGTCTCGTGGTAGATCTCAGCTGGGGTCGACATCTTCAAAGCAAACGGTAGCCTGGCGGATCTGATCTGGTTGGTGATTGACCTACCCCTCTGAAAAATGATGGAGTTCGTCAGTTGGGATGATGACATTCCCAATCTATGGAAAGTCATAAGAGCCATGTTCCAAACCACCAATCAGTGATTTATGTGATTTTATGTGATTTTCATAGTTTCAAAGTATCCTGGGCAGCAAGGAAACCATGGGAAACCATAGGAAACCCCCGAACTCCAAGGCGGCTGTACTTGTGAGACGTTTCGCTCGGCGAGCCCAAACATATCGCTGTGCCTGCATAATATCTTCATTCGACAGATTCGAGCATGCTGCATGCCGTCATTCACATTTGCTCTCTTCAATTTGTTGAATATCGTTGAATATCGTTGAATATCGTTGAATTTCGTTGAATATCGTTGAATGGTGTTCTCAATGTGTTCTCTGATGTTCAATGTGATTGTCACTTTTCTTCTTACTTTTCTAGGAAAATCCAAAGTACCACAGAGATCCACAGAGTACCCAGAGTCCTTCCAGTTGAAGTCGCCCTTCTCTGTGACTCCAGCGCTGGTTGCCCTCACATCTACACAGAAATCTATGCTTGGCCGATTGCAGCACTAGCAGCACCCGTTCAGCACCTATTCAGCCCTTGCCTTGCTAGCATCGCATGGTGTAAGCCTGTTTCAAACAGCAGGATGCTGTGGGACGACACCAAGATCCAAGGAATCTGCGGACGGGATACGCCACTGGCTGCTCCACAGAACCAGCCGTCAAGCATTTCCTTGGCGCATTTTTGGCGGTGAATCTTGGACTCAAAACATCGCCACTATCCCAAGGGAAAGCCAGCATTGGTAGCATGTTGACCCTAGGGTAAATCAAACCCCATGATATTCCATTATCGCCACGGTTTTTTTTTCATCTGCTCCTAGTTTTGCTGAGGCTCTCGTACATGAGAAGCGGTATCCGCAACATGCCTGGGCAAAATTTGGCACAAGCCGGTACAAATATATGGAGAGATACAATTCATTGTGGAATTTTGGGCTTACTGCCGCCTCGAGGTCCAAATGGAAACAAGCATGACAAACACTTCTTTTGAAACGAATTGGTGAGCATAGAGTCTGTGATGAGTCTGTGAAGAGTCTGTGAAGAGTCTGTGAAGAGTCTGTGAAGAGTCTGTGAGTTCTGAGATGTTCGTCATGGTGTTCAGAGCTTGTCGCATCTGGTCGCCTTGGCCATCAATGACAATGGCTTGCGTCCCGTGCTGCCCGTGGCATGGGTAAGCACCGGGCCTGACCGGGTAGTACCAAGTGGAGAGGCATCAGGTGGAATCACGTGAGACTTGAAACCTTTGGAAACCTTTGGAGACGTTGGTTCCGTGGTGCCCAAACTGTCGACAGCCTGTTGCCGCCCAACGTGTCGATGCAGGCGTCCAACTTCACGTTCCTGCCAGGTGGTCTCTATCGACTCTTCACTGATTCACAACCCATGACGGATCCATGGTGCTGGTATATTAATGCTAACATGACTGGGGTTTTTGTTGATGGGATCCATGGAGCACCATATATGCCATAATTACATGGATCCGTCATGGGCAATGATAATCAATGATATCAATGTGAGGCCCCCCAGTTATGTTTGTTGGTTTAGATTCGCCCCAGCAACTATAGTTATAAGTACCATAAACATCCATAAACCATAGTTATCAATGATTAAGATGGAAGTAGAGCTAAGCTTGGGCAGCTCCAATCATTTGAATCGCTAGCGGAGCCGGGGCGTTTTCTGATTTTCCGGAAGTTGCCGCCTTAGAGCCCCAGCACGCAGACCGTTAATCGATGGAACCTCGCCCCAAAACGAACAAAATGGGAGGCGGAACAAAATGACCTGGTGGACATCTGACATACCCTCTGGTAAACTGCCCCATAACTATGGAAAATCACCATTTTCAATGGGTAAATCTACTATTTCTATGGTCATTTTCAATAGCTATGTTAAATTACCAGAGGGTATCTGACATCTGCACCCAAAACAGCAATCTACACAGTATATCACAGTATTGTTTCGCGAGCAGCAAAGACTTCTTTCGCCACGTTCTCCAAATACCACTTGAATGATTTGCACCTTACTGCGCAAGGAGAAAAAACACAATCACAAGCGATCACAAGCAGTTTTCCAGGCAAGTCGACTCAAAAACATGTCCGGGCTGCAGGTGCACTTTTGGTCCGCGGTTCCGTTGCTTACAATATAGGACCCTTCACTACATCAAAACATAGGCTAGTCAGATCATCCCTGTCAGTTTTCTTGTTCTCCAGTTGCATTTCGGCAGGTATTGCCCACATGTACGTTCTCTCAGAACCACTCTCTTCACTTTCTCTCGCAAGGAAGACGTTCGCACGAACCAATGCCTTCATCATGCGATTTATGGAAGGAGGCCCCAGCCCTGCCATTCGCGCGAAATTCTCCTCTGCAACCCTGGCTTTCAATGCGGTTGATAAGGACGTAATCCTTTCGTCACTAGCAGGGGCAAAGAGGATGCCCTCCGCATCCACTGGGACAACTGCTGTCGCATTTAGAGGCCTTGCATGAATTCGCATGATGGTCATTTCACCTTTACTTGTTTCATTCACGAGTTGCTCGGGATAGAAACCTATAGCTCCATGAAATGGAGTCACGAGCTTTGCCACATAGCTGTTCATTTTTTTCAGGGTGCGAAAAGCCTGCCGCACAGGTTCCTGACCCATCGCATCAATGTACACCTTGCCAAATTTGAAAAGCCTGATGTTGGCAGCCCGTGCGGCACGCGTTATAGCTGTGTCCTCAGGATTTGTCAGCAGTAAATCTAGAGATTACATCCCGAACTTGTAACCTGCTTCTAGATATGCCTGTTGTGATATGTTTTCGGTGATGCAGCGATGCATGTAAACACGCTTTGACTCAAGCACCAAGTGTGACACAAGTCATATTCGATCTGAAAATCATCTAATCATGTTGCATGCACCGTGAATCACCGTCCTGCATACAGGCTATCCCCCACTCATCTCTTGGCCCAAGATTTTCAGCTGCTCGTTGGAGCTGGAGGCCACTGGAACGGCGACCACGGCGACCCTGGGTGCCGTGGGTGCTGAGGGACGCCGTGGACACCGTGAAGCCGCAGATGAAGGACGGGCTCGTCACAAGCGTCGCAGCCAGCGCGACGATCACCGTCCTGAGCGCCCGAGCGACGGGCAACACGGGCAACACGGGCAACACGGGCAACTTTGGCCGTGGCAACTGGGTGGCTTGTAGCACCATGAGCAGATTTGCGTAGATTTGCAAGCCATATAACTTCTTGGGCCCGAAGCTGCAACACTGTGCAACACTTGAAAACAGTTGCAACATGTCTAGGCTTCTGCTTGCCATCTCAGCTACGTTTTCCATCTCTGATCCTGTGCCATGATTGAAAAAATCCGAACCCAAAGACATCCAGAGTTTCAAATCCTCCCTTAAAACGGCTGTACTCATAGAATTGGATGATGGGAAAATTTTAACCGGAAACCCATCTATATCTTTGATGGTAAAAACCCATGGGTTTCCGGTTAAGATTTTCCCTTAAACCAATCCATTGATGTACAGGACCTGGATTTCAAGACTTCCCATTCCCAGCGTTTAAAAGGGGACTCCCCAGTAAGTCGGGCTGAGCTGCTTGAGCCGCTGTCGCAGAGATTTCCGAGCTTCCAAGTCCTCAGGATGTAACATAGAAAAATGCTAATTATATACACGTGGATAATTGATGATAATTGATGATAATTGTATATATATTGTATTATATTGTATTATATTGTATTATATTGTATTATATTGTATTATATTGTATATATATATATATTGTACATCTTTTTGGGGGAAAAAAATCAGGACTACAAAGAGTCGCAATTTCTCGGAAGATCACCGGGACACCACTTGCTTCGACAAAAATATGTGGCTGAGTTGAGCACCCCAAGTGTTACACCATGCGGAAGAGGAGCGGACGCATGCTGCACCAAGACTTCCTGGCGAGAAAAATACGTGAAACCTGCAGGATGGTGCCCCCCAGTTATAAGTTGGTTTTGATTCGCCCCATTAACTATAGTTATATCTGCCATAAACCATAGTTATGAGAGTTATAAACCAACTTAGCTAACTATGGGGCACCACCTTGTGGATGTTTGTTTCGCGAGAAAGTTGTCAAATGTTGTCAAGCAGGCAAGCTTGACATATTCATCCATCCAGACCTCAAAGGCGTGGCGGGTTTTTTCACCAGGTTTCACAAGAACAGGCACTTACTGGGCAACATGAATTTCGTAGACACTGCATACTGCATCCTGATGTATATATATATAATCCTTTCCAAACATTCTATGCAGCCAAGGCCAAGATCAATCATTGAATCCACATCTATAAGTCTACAAGGTCTAATCAGCATTCCTCACAGATGACAACTGACAAACCTAGCTGCACGGCATTTCACTTGGAAAAGGCGTCTGAACACTTGAGTCAGTGTCCACTCCATGTGAACCTCTTTAACTCTGAGGTTGGCAGTTTCTTTAAAAACATACAACTCAGGAAGAAATCAAGTGCAAACTGTTCACCCGTTGCATTCAAATCATGGTGTACCTAAAATGGAAACAAATGAAACTGAATACCTAAGAAAAACCACAAAATGTGCATACGCACCGTGATGCACAAACGGTTTGCAGCTGTGGAATGCTTCGTTGACAGATTCAAAAATAGTGACTGCTGTACCTTGTCTGTGAATGGTTCTCCACATCAAACACCATGATTTTCGTGATTCCAAGATATTCCAAGCCCATCTGCCAGCAAAAAATGGCGGTGCAAAACTTGAAGCCAAAGGGAAAGAGACGAAAGCTGGGCAATACCACCTTGAAGCATCAAAACCTCTATTTTTGGCCCAGAAACGAGCCCGCTAAAATACTGGTGCCGAAAACGATGTGAAGGGCATGGAAGCTATCTTGTGAAAACCACTTGTGCAAGTTTCAGGCAACATGATGTGCATGTTATTTTGCGTAATCCCTTTTGCAGCGTATTTGCTGTTTGGCGTGGCAAGCACAATTTTTGGTGACCCTCTACTGCCTTTTTTTTTCGTGGCAGGCGCAGTGTTTGGTTAACTTACAGATCCATTTTTCATGGCGGGCACAAATGTTTGGTGAACCCCTAGTTCCATGTTTTCTGGCAGGCACAGGGAATTTGTGGCGCCTCAGGTGGCAGAATTCAGCTCTTGAACCTACTGTAGCTACTGACTTACTGCCCCCTTCTCCTTGGGAAACCGTAAGAACCTACAGCATGGAAGCTGAAACCTGTTCTGGGGCTGCCCCCGGCTTCTCATTGATGACCAGCTTGGCTGGCAACTGTTGGGTAGCTTGATTTTGGAACCTGATAAACTGGGACAGCAAAGTTATAAAGACATTATAAAGAGATCCAAAGATGTAGAACTACAATAGAAGATAGATTGCGTTTCATGTTCCAGAAAACCTGGGGGATCAGTGAAAGTGTTCACGGTGTCAAGCTACTGGTTTGGCAGATTGGGTCAATTTGCCTTTCTATGTCCCCTCAGCAGATGGTAATGCTTGGTCTCACGAAGGAGTTACTTACGTGTAATCGGAACTGCTCCTTGCTAAGATGGATCGAGACGATCACAGGATATCACAGGGCCTCAGGATATCCACCACTTTTCATCAGATCTTTACTGGACCTAAAAACTCTGTGTCGTCAAGTTTTCAGATCAACACAGACTAAAAATCGACCTTCCGGCGCCGTATCTGTTCCTAGCGAAAAAAAACTGCCCCGTGCTCAGATGTTCCCATCCGAGCAGTGGAATGTAGAACTACAATAGATTCGATAGACAGATATAGACAGCACATGAAATGCACATGATATCACTCCATGGACCCAGCAAAAGATTGGCAAAAGATTGGCAAAAGACCCAAAGGCCCATCTTTCAGCTCAAGACCGCAGCTGCTCTCAGCTTGTTTCGGATGATCTCAAAACCGGGCACCTACTGAACTGCCACAGATCCGATACCAACAATCTCGTGGTGCAGCTGATTGTGCCTTGTATGCCACGCCCGCTGAGTCTGTGCCTACGAAACCAAACGTTCGGTTCGTTTCTGGTCAACGAAATCACATTTGGCAAAAGGGACATGATGGTTGCGCCGCTGCACCTTGCCAATAGCGTGCAGATCTGAAGATATGGTACACTCGCGAGCATGGAACGTATCTGAGAGGAGTGCAAAAAACCAGGGTCGAGACTTGTTACTCGAAGCACAAGTCTAAGAGTTAGGCTCAATATCTCCACCACACCTCAACTATCACACCAGGGATGCCACGAAGAAGGCAGCTACAGAAAAAAGCTCAGTGGTGTTCTGGGATATGAAATGCACGGCACTTCCGTGAACCTATTTTCTGCATACTTCGGCAAACTTCGGCAAATTTGCCATAAAAGGACACCAGGAATCACCAGGAATCACCAGGAATCACCAGGACACCTTCGCATCCACTTTTTTCCACGCCAGAGTCCAGTCCAACTGGACGCCGCTTGCCGCTTTCATCGGATCCGGATCGCCGTTCCAATGTGGTGCAGTTCCAATGATTTCCATGGCTTTCTCCTTGGTACAGAAACTGAGGTGTTAGCATGTTAGCAGTGGAATCATTTGCCTATTTTGCCTCGGGATTTGCATACACAGCCAAACTGCCAAACCGGCCAAACCAAGTTTGGTCTTGGATAGTATCCCTTCGGCATCTTCGGCACCGGCCGGGCCGACTCTTTGGTGAGACAGATTGAGACAGGTGGGTGACACTTCTCAAGTCGGATCGCGCGCGCATCAGCCCTTGTCAGCAATGGCTTGGGCGAGCCAGTCCAAGCCCTGAGACACGTTGCCGTGGCGCAACGACGAACCATTGCTCTTTTTTCTTCCAACATGTTTTCAATATGTTTAACTAATATGTTTCCAATATTTTCCAATATTGTTCAATATGTGTTCAATTAATTTGTCCAATATTTTTCAATATGTTTAACTTAAAATATGTTTCCATGTTTCTTCAAAATAATTTTCCAATATGGCAGTGTGTCAAAACCTTGTACCCCTGTAGTTCACATCAAAATAGCTGGTAAATAGATGTTCATCCCTCTAAAAATGGTATTCATAGGTATTGATTCATAGCCATTAACCACCATTATTAACCATTATTAACCACTATTAACCACCATTAATAGCTATTGATCCATAGCCATATGTTTTCATCCAATGTTCGAATGCACCGAATGTGGCCAGCATCTCTGCCTCACCGAGCCCATCGCCCACAGTTGCACAAGTCTCCTGGCTGCGAATCTTATGGCAGCCATGGTTTTTCACCGGCTGCAGTCCAAAGTGATGCGCGTTTTGCGAAGTGTTTTCTCAAATCATGGGAATCCTCCAAATGAACATGATAATTTCAATGATAATCATGATAGTATCTGATAAAACATTCAAAATATAGCATCTGATATAGTGTATGACAGTATATGATACAGATTGATATAGTAAAGTATCTTGTCCTCTCTCATGTATTGTGATACCTTGTGATATCTTGTCATGTCATAATTCATGATGCGCCTTGCGGAACGGTGCGGAACGGTGCGGAACGGTGCGGAACGGTGCGGAACGGTGCGTCCTGCACGAGCCATTTCCTCCGATATTTCCCCAGGCTGTTGAGGCCCAGCTTTTGCACCAGCTCCTGACACCCAGCCCCAGCTCCCGCGCTCCCGTGCAGCCGCGCAGCTGTTGCGTAGCTCCTGGGTGCTCATGGCATTGGGGAGATCCTGCTTGTTTGCCATGACCAGCAGCACCGCATCCTTCAACCAGCAGTTTCTGGCAGTTTCTCAGAATGTAGATCCAAATCCACAAATCCAATGAATTTCCGACAAATCCACGTTTGTTTCACCGTTTTCGGGCCCACTGATGTCCAATGGTCCGTTGTGTTTTCACGGGTCTTCGGGTCCTTCATCTCGTCCTTCTGAAGCATTTTCATGAGCTCCTCCTGCGCCTCGTCTATGCGCTCTCGATCACTGCTGTCGATGACCTCAGGCGCTATCTTCGCTGCAGCAGCCGCAGCTTGTACGGTTTGAGCGCGGTCAGGTCTGAGGGGCAGGCGAAGATGAGCCCATCTGTGTTCCTTGAGATCAGAAGTTTGGAAGTCTGCATGAAGTCTGCCTTTGGAATCTGCATAGAATCGGCGCAGAATCTACAAAGCATGACACATCCAAAAACGAGGCACCCGATCTGTCGCCAAGCTGCTGATAATAGTGCTGCCAGATCTGACGCGTTCTGGTTTGACCACCAAGGTCCCAGACTGTGAAGACAATATTTTTGTACTCCTCGGTTTCACATGGCGCTTCACTTCAGGACTAGTTGGCCAAGATACTTAAGTTACGTTAAGGTACTTAGATTCTGCATCTGCTTTAATATGTTTCATGACGTTTTATATGTGGTTTATATATATATATATACGTACCAAGAGCTTCAAAGACCCAAAAAATTGTAGACTCAATCCAAAAAAAAAAATCAAGAAAAACCGGGTTTTTGTAAAGAACCCATATTTTGGTTTTGGTTGGGTTTGCACAAACTTGTCCAAATCAGGAGGATCTGTGTCAAATTTCTGCTTCGCCGCATGTAGCAACTTCATACTGACAAGTTCCGAAATCTGTCAGACGGAACACACCATCGAAACCGAAACAAACGTTATCACACACGATGCGCACATTCTCCACCGGCTGCAGTTACCTCCTATGCTGCGAACTTTCCCTTCAGCGGGACTGGGGGTAGTCAAAAAGTCTCTAATAATATATATAATATACATGGCATTTCAAAAGTCAGCTTTTCAGATGTGAACCCAGCAAATTGACAATAGTTCTGACCATCTGCGTTGTTTTCTTTTTGTCTGGATCGGGCAATTGCCGGTTCCATCTTGCAAAACGACAAGCGGAGCCTCAAAACTCGACGCCGCAGCCGTCCATTCCCAGAAGCAAAAAAAACATATTTTTTGAATACAGGTTGGTATGGATACAAAATGGGTTTAAGACGGTTTAAATATGGGTTCCCAAAAACCGGGTTTTTTCTATTATAGCAGAATATGGGTTTAGTACGGGATAAATATGGGTTTAGTACGGCTTAATACGGCATATTTTGGGCACGGGCCCTAAAAGTGTCATCCAAAATGGCTCTAAAAATGCCTTTTCGATTGATTTTTGATGATTTTGTTCATTTTTCCGACACTTTTGTTCGACTTTGTTGCATTTTGGTCATCCATGATCATTTTTTCCCAATGAAACAAATTACAAACATGTTTCAAATTTATGCTTGTAGGGGCGGTTCTTGTGGGAAAAAGTCCTCCAACGACTCCAGATTGACTGTGATCACAACTAATGTTGTCCGACATGTTCCAAGAGCACCGGGTCCTTTCTTGTGAGAACTGCCAGCAGTTCAGCCAGCGGGGTGGAAGTATAATCAACATGAAGGGTACTGTGAGGGATAGATCCAAGGCTATTATCAACAAAGGGCATTGAATCCTCCAAGGGAACGGATCATGAGATGTCATGACACCAAGTGTGAGAAAAAGTAGGTTTTTCCCTGGTAAAGAAAAAAGCCCGTATTTTTGGAGGAAAACCGAGTTTTTTTTTCATAACTGAAGAAAAAAACGTTTTTTGGAAAAAGACCTACAAATTTGTGGGTTCTTGATGCGCTAGGTATATATGGGGATGGGTCAAAACCCTGTACCCCTGTAGTTCACCCCAAAATAGCTGGGATTTATGGATGTTCATCCCATTAAAAATGGTATTTTCATAGGTATTGATCCATTCCCATGTAGTTTTGTACAATTATGTGAAGCCTCATCATCAATCACTACATTCACATCACTGAGGACTTCTCCAGCTTCTCCACATTGAAACCCACAGTCGGCAGCGTTCTCACCTGCACTCCCAGTTTCAGCCGGTACCTTGGCGGTCTGCATTCGTTTGGTATCCAAGGTATCTCAATGGATTGGTAAAAAGTTGGGAAAATCTTAACCGGAAACCCATGGGTTTTTACCATCAAAAAAAGGGGTTTCCGGTTAAAATTTTCCCATCATCCAATTCTATGAGTATCACACTGGCCTGCTGGCCAGATATGAGAGATCTAAGAGATCTGAGACTTTGACAGGGTTGTTGTTTTGCCAGCTGAGTCCTGCCAAAATCATCCAAGATCCGGTCACAGCAATCGAAACGACATCTAAATCATCTAACATCGGCTAAGCACAATCGCATCAAGCCAACAAGCCAACAAGCACTGTCCAGCCCCACCATGATGATGCACACCTCGCGCTTTCCAACCAGGTGCCTAACATTGATTTCAAGATATTTCAAGAAACCCTCCGGTTATGACTACCATAGCCATGGTATAGATGGCCCATAGAAATAGATGGTTTACCTATTAAAAATGGGGATTTTCCATGGCTATGTTAGTCATACTGTAACCAGATGGTATTTCAAGGAGAAACGCCTGGAGAAACGCCTGGAGAAACGGCGAACTCCGAGGCCGGTGCCCCCACATGGAGCTTAACACATCGCTGACACTTGTCTGTACGCCACCTTAGAGATCCCACCACGGCCACGGCCACGGCATGCCACGGCTGGAATGCTCACATGCCACGGCTGGAATGCAGATCAGTTGCATAATTGCGGAGGATCACCCCATAAAGCATCCTCGGACTATCAATTCACAATCCAAAAATGCAAAACTATCAAGCTCAAACCACGCCCAAGGACAGGCACGGATAAACAGTCTCGGAGAAAACTGCTTTTTTCATCGATTTCTTACGCAGAATTCGAAACATCATGAAACATCAAGAAATGATGAAAAAGTGGTCGTTTCATTGTCCCATTGCCAACAATTTTCGGCAGCAACAGCATCTGCACTGAGCGCGGTTCCGAGAGCCCTTGCCCCATCGTTGCGAACTCCTGGTCGCACTATGCCCCCATCTTTGTGCCGGGCGAAAATGGGGGTTCTCGCTTGAGACAAAGCGGCCGCGGAAGAAGTCCTGCGGAATCCAGGAAAAAATCATGAGAGAACTGCTGCTTTCGAAAACCCTCTGGTAAACTAACATAGCTGCTATTGAACTTGACCCATTTATAGTATATTTATAGTTGATTTTCCCATTAATAGCATGGTGATGTTCCATAGTTATGTTAGTTATTGTTAGTTTGCCAGAGGGTAAGTGACGCCTCTGGTGACACAAAAATCCCAGGTCAGCAACTGTCACCCTGCAGTAAAATCTGCTCAGAGTCCCAACTGCCAGGTACGAAAACCAATCTCCATCTCCTGGACGACACCAACAAAAAGGGTCAACTTGGCTATGAATCAATACCTATCAATACCATTTTTAATGGGATGAACATCCATAAATCCCAGCTATTTTGATGTGAACTACAGGGGTACTATTGGTTTTGACACACTGCCAACTTAACATAGCCTGGCGTCTAGCCTACCAAGACCTGTCCAATGATTCCCACAGCTCGACATCATAAGTATCATAAGCATCGTCCTCCCCGCCATAGAACTTCATGTCTGGATCGTAGCCTGCAGCGCTGATGCTTCACATTCCAGTTTCACATTTGCAAACATAAAGAGCAACAGCCACCTCCCAAATGCATGAAGAATGCCTTGTCAGCCGCAAACAGACCTCACGCAGGGTCGAGACACCCAGCCAAGGCCGCTACTTTGCACAAATGATCATGAGTCATCATGAGCTTGTTTAAATCCGCAAGCAGAATCAGGAGCCTCCTGCCATGATGGAAGATTTTTGAATTTCACTTCCTGTTTTCGTTGGCATTGGCCTTTGCCTGTCACGTTGGCACATGACCAGCAAATCGGCTGAGGTTGCAAGAATCAGCTGAATTCGTGCAGCAAGGCTGCCCAAGCGTCCAGGTAAAGCTCAACCTCATCTACACTGCGGCGCCATGAAATCGAAGAAAATCAATAGAATTATTAGATAAGAAGATTAAAAATATGAATGAATAAATAAATAGATTAATTAACTAATTAATTGAATAAATAAATACATAAATAATAAATAAATAAATGAATAAATAAATAAATAAATAAATGAATGAATGAATGAATGAAAATACAATAAATACGCGGATGTTAACAAATGATACAAATGAATACAAATGAAATTAAATGAATATAAATGGACAGATTTGGATCCTTCATATTTCTTGGTTACGTGAAGGTTCCGTGGATACGACTGAACAGGACGCTTTTTCCAGGGCCCCCTGACACACCAAGACCTGAGCTCCCCTCAAAGGCCAGGTTGTCGAAGTCAATGCCTGGCTTTTTATCCAGAGGCTCCAGCATTTTGTGCTCAATTCATGTGAAAAATTCACTGAAAAATTGAGTTTGAAATGTTTGAATTTGATAATTTTGATAGTCCCTACTATAGTTTGCTGGATTGCTGGAGAGAGTCTCTACCATTGTTTTTACTGTTCGGCTCGTCATTTTTGGTCATTTTGGGTCATTATTCTACGACCCACAGGATCCCAAAGGTACTCATTAGACCTCCATTTGGCCTTTCGCATGGCCAACTTCGGCTTGACAGGACGCTAGGGACAGCACCCAAAATGTTGGGCACCACAACGTGCCTGAAAATGGCGCAGTCTTTTTTTGGCTCTGTCCCTGTGCTTCAAACACAGATACCTCTTAAACCTTTGAGAATCGCTCAATTTGGATTGCAATGCATCAAAAAATTGAAGCACGCAGATCATTCACATGCCATTGTCATACGAAGTCAGTCGACTCAAAAGGGTCTGTTCATGTCTGTGAAAATTCCACTGTCACAGCACATTTTCCGGAAACATGTCAGACTGCGAACCTGCGGTCTTGCTTGATCCGGGCCAGCAAAGGTTCCAGCCAACCAGGAGAGGCCTGGTCAGGATTTATCCAGTATCCAGATGTATCCAGCGTGAAGACAAACCAGTTGATGCTGTTGATGCTGGTTTTTCTATTTGGACTCCAAAAGAAGCTGTGCTGTGGATAAAAGCTCTGGATTTTTTTTCTCTCGCTGGCTGGTTTTCGCGGCTAGCTGGAGGAGAGCTGCATGATTGCCTGAGATCAAAGATAGTGCTTGGAGAGTTTGAAGATAGCCCGCCCCAGTGCAGAAAAACAGTGAGAACATGGCAGCAAGCATCAGCATTTTCATGGC
>Ga0126342_10010528_pt1 | contig 16546 bp, 15 predicted proteins | sample Cyp1metagenome_FD_92528 | JGI IMG/M metagenome (GOLD analysis project Ga0126342, IMG submission 92528) | Coral microbial communities from Lord Howe Island, Old Settlement Bay, Australia - Cyphastrea 1 metagenome | ecosystem: Host-associated > Invertebrates > Cnidaria > Coral ... | reverse complement strand
TTTCATCAAAAGCTTTGAAAATGTGGAGGCTTCACTCTTGGTGTTTTGGCCCATGGTCTCTTTTGTCCAAAGGAGATTTCGAAAGAAAGCAGCTGCCCTGTCCACATCTCCGTCTTCCGGGAAGAGCCATGAGACGCTCTTTTTCACCTGGCCACGGCTCAAAAAAGAACTCAAGATTACAGTAGTCAGTAGTCGTTTTTTCTTACAAACCCATCCAATTTACATGGTATCTTTGATTTTATAGTTTTGAGCCATACCCACCTTGCCGAACTCAGAAGTCACAATAGCTGGATAGAGCTGAAGAAGCTCTCCAAGAATGTGAATGCTCAGATTGTGCGTCCAGTGCATTGGCAGAGGCTTCTCCAGGATTGCTTGGACCCAAAGACCAACTTCATGGGCGGCCATCTGCTGCACGAGCTGCTGTGCCTCCCAGTACTTTTCTTCCAGGGGTTTCAGCTTCAGCAACAGGCGGTGCAAGCGAAGCTTCACCGGAAGATGCTGAGGTGCATAAGTTGGATACGCCATCCAACTTTGTTGGAAGGCGGCAATGTGGCCTGGATGCCCACAGCCGCAGCCATAGTAAGCACAGGGCGCCACAGCAGCCATGAGTTTAGGCGCAAGTGGATGAACAACTGGGAGATATTGTGCTGCCGAGCTGCGGAAACCTGGTTCTGGACTGGTCAGGTCAGTCTCTCCGCTTGGCACTGTCCAACAGATGGTTATATTTCAACTGTATGGGTCTGAAAATTGGATGCCCCAAAATCCCATGTAAAACTTAGTTCCCAAACCATTTTCTCAGCAAACATCGTCCAGCCTTCAAGTTGTCCACATGGCCATCACAGTTCAGCACCGCCCTGAGACAACTCTCAGGTGCAAGTCTCTTACAGTACCCTTTCGAGTGCAGCGATTATTGCCTATGGACAATCCCCTATAAATGGAGGTTCAAATTGGAAAATCATCTTGAAATGGGGAATTGTCCATCACGTTTGATTACCAGAGGGTCATGGGTATAATCATGGTCATAAACCCCCATATGTTGGGATACGGGGCCCCTATACTGTGGTTATCTTACATCCACTTTTAACTGGAACTGCACCGGCAAGTATAGTACCTAGGAAATGGGGAAAATTGAATATCATCATCTAGCTTAATTTACGCTACAATTATTTTTTAAAAAAAAACTATACCATACTATACCACCAATGCAAAACTGGCCAGGGGTTCGTGCAGCGGCTCATATGTCCCCCCCCACGACAGTCCTGTTGATCATAAAGTGCATATGGCAGCATGTCACAATGATGCCTCAAGATTGCTGAGGGATGCTGAGGGTGACTGCTTTGCATTCCCTTACATAGCCCTTACATAGCCCTTACATAGCCCTTACATAGGCCTTATACATGACAGGTATCTCCAATTTAGGTACCTGAAATGGCGAATAGAGATGTCCATTGTTTTCTCAGAAAAGGTCCATGCCACCTGCTTGGAAATCTCAAACAGTTCACTCATGTTCATTCACCTGAACATTTCGTTCAGCGACCGAAGTGAGATCGCAACATCATTTATACAAATACATTTTGTACAATGCGTAGATTTGTTTTATAATGATCCAAAGAAATATTCCATTCATATATCATATATATCCCATGTCCATCCCCGTTTAACATGTATATTGTCCCGTTTACTTATATAAATTCCATAAATATGCCATCAACATTCCATTGATATGGTTCCATACCTATTCAGTCAGCTAATACCAACCGCGCTCTTTGGCGTTTTCTTTGCTCAATTTCTTGGTTAAAGGGAAAATCTACTGGAAACCATGCGGTCTACCAGCCATTTTTATAGGCTGCTTCTTGCTTAAACCTTCCATTAAACCTAGACAACCTCGGATTTGCGCCCGTCCCACAGCAAGTTTGGCCCAAGCTCCAACCACCATCTGTAAGAGCTGCATGACGGTCCTGGGATCACTGGGATCATTGGATTTTCCCAGGTCGACTCTAATTTTTTTGGCGATATAATTCATGAGCGTGAAGTTTTTTCGGAAAAAAAGTTGAAGAATGTTGAAGATTATCTGAAGATCCAAATGTTCATGGGATATTGAAATAGTGGACTCAACCAACAGATTAGTTGGGATATCCAACCAACAAATGGTGGATACATGTGGTGGATATCTAATTTCTAACCAATGATTATATCATATCCAAATTCGATATTGATGGATGTACCTACCACGATGGGGATTGATATAATTGATGAATTTCCAGGCTTCGAGGGGATTTAAATCCGCAATTTTGTCATGAGACAGATAAGTTAGTTAGGGGGAAACCTCCTGTATAAATATAGTTTGATAAATCATCATCATATTACAATTTTAAGGGTATTTTAAGGGTATTCCCCCCTTTTCAGACATACCCATCTGCGCATTTCGGCAGCATCCCTTTCTGGAGCCTCTCACTCTTCCAATTACAGCGAGTTTCGACATCATGCCACAAGACTTCCATTTGGAAACTGCATCCACATGTTCATACATCCACTCTTGTCCACAAATGTAGTGGGATATATTGGAATACTGTAACTTCCATCTGTCATGTTTCGAGTACAGGCAAACAAATCCAGCTTCAAGCATGCTATACCCATATGGGGGATTGGCTCAAAATTACCCCTCACAGTGCTCATAGTTCCAGATCCATACAAAATCCTGACAAATGAAACCATGTGCTTCAAAAAAAAAGTTGTAAACCCACCTATGTTTTTTGTGAAAAAATGCAACTCCGCCCATCCTTTGCAAAGAACAACAAGCAAATGTGCAGTAATTCCACCCTTTTATGCGGAAAAAAAAAATCAGATAGTTCCACTATTGTTTTGCGAAAACATGTTGTTAAGATATGTTAACTCCATCATTTGTTTCGACAAAATTATGATAAATCCGCATGTTGTTTACCAAGATCCGGACGAGATCACATCTTTCGGTGCCAAGAAACACCAGGAGAGCCCAGTCGGGCGGCTTCTCTAAGACACCTCGATCCGGTGTAGTGGATCAATGGATCCATAGGAACCTTGGGGAAACCATAGGATTTTATTGTTTTACCATGTTTTACCAGTAGAAGAATTTCCTTTTCCTGTAGTGTAAATGTTCCCTGCATCCAATTCTGCGAATGATCTTTTCCAGTAAAAGAAAAGAACCCTGGTTGAGTATTGACTCTGCTCATGTGGGGTGCAGTTTTTTGTTTCAAATGTTAAGGCCACGTCTGGGGGAAAAAAGCTGGGTTTGACGTACTTTGGAATATGCCCATTTATCATCACTTATCAGCAGATTAAAAGTACGAGTACATGGTAAATGGATGTACATGGGATGAGTTTATGATCATGTACCAGTTTAACCTGTTTTACCCATGTATTGTATATCTATCAATATGACTTGCGTTTGGGTCATAACATGAGGAAAATAAGGATCATAAGCTATGCATGGAGTATTCGTGTATGAGTTGGAGAGATGGCAGTGCTTGCGGTAGAGGTAACCCTAATGTAAAACATTAACTAATTAAATTATGATATGTATGAACATTGTGTGATTATACACGTGAACTGTGAATGGTGAATTAAATCGTTGGGTAGCCCCAAGTCTTCCACCACTCAGGGCCCGGGAGGGGGGTGATGGGATGGGATGCGATCGAGATGAGATATGATGAGATGTGATTGTAATCCCCCTTTGTATTAAGTGAAAGGGTTGGTGTTGACAATTTTATAGTGATAAATCAGGAGGAGATGTGATTATATATAATGAGAATTAATGAGATACGATTACATGAGATACATTGAGAAGGGATATGATGAGAAATGAGGAGACATGACGAGACATGACGAGACATGATGACGCATGACGAGCCCTGATGAGACCGGATGAGACTGAATGAGACATCATGAAACATGGTGAGACATGGTGAGACCTGATGAGATGTTGAGACATGATGAAACATGATTAAACTAAACGTGATGAGACGTATGTTCACCTACGATTTTTAAACTAACCCTGAATAAAGCTAACCAAACTCCCAAACTAAATAATAAATGACCCCTAAATAAAGCTAATCTTTTTTGGCCCTAAACCCAGATTTGCCCAGATGGGGCTGAAAAAAATTGTCCATGCTTTATTTGAGGTGGCGATCTTACCTTGATGGCTTCAAATTTTCAAAAATAATGGATGCTCCTTCTATTCAAATCCTTTATATAAAACCTATCCAAAATCAATCCCAAATCAACTCGTCAAGGGTCCCCCCCATAAGGTGCCTTAGCACTAAATAGAGTTTGACCCTGAATAAAGCTACTGAGCTTCCCCCTCCCGCTAATCAAGAAATGAATACTAAATCAATACTAAATCCATGAAATGAATACTAAATCAATACTAAATCCATGAAATGAATACTAAATCAATACTAAATCCATGACATGAATACTAAATCAATACTAAATCCATGAAATGAATACTAAATCAATACTAACACAATTGCTGGATTCTTTTTTTTGGAAATTGCACTTTATATTATCATCTTAAATTGTGGTAATTGAAAACCAATACATATAAACAAGTTTGATGGTCGCTTTAAGTTTATTTAGGGGCAAAGAGGGGGGCGCACGTTTATAAATCAGAGGTCAACATTAATTAATGAGACATGATGAGACATGATAAAACATACTGAGACATGATGAGACATGATGAGGCCTGATGCCACATGATGAGAAATGATCGGATGAGATGACTCGAGATGAGATAAGACGAGGTGAACTGAGATGAGACATGACGAGACACGATGGGAAGAGATGTGATGAGATGAGATGAAATGAGAAATGATGAGATGAGATGAAATGAGACGAGGCAAGATGCGATGGAAAATCAATACAATATCAAATCGGTTGATATCATAGGAGACGAGATGATATGACATAGCGAAAAGTCATGTAGAGATGATGCGAAACCGAGCCCAGAGGGCGGAAGGGGGAAGGATGGGGAAGGGGTTAAGTGAAACTCCACACGAATGGGGTACTTTTCTCCAGTTTCCTACCGCCAGGCTTCGTGATTTCATGGTCAGGTTTCCACAGCAAAAACGAGTCTAGGGCCCTCCTGCATTTTTGATCTACTTACAGTACATATGGCAGTGTGTCAAAACCTTGTACCCCTGGTGAACATCAAAATAGCTGGTAAATGGATGTTCATCCCACTAAAAATGATATTAATAGGTATTGACCCATACCCATATCTGTGCAAATGCACCCATGGGCCCCTCTACGCCCTTCTATTGGAAGTCGTAAGCCCCACCATCCCAGCTGGTGGACCCATGTGCCGGGCGGCCGCTCAGGAAATAGTAGAAGTACATCACTGCATGGACGGTATAATTCATGGCCGCGAAGTAAAGTCCCGTTGGCATCTCCTAGTAACGTGACCGTAAGTGACCACCAGGTCATCACCAACCTGACACCTGACACATGGCTTTAGGTACCTGAAAAATCCCGTGCCATCCAATGGTTTATCCATGTTTATCCTTCTTGCCCCCAAATCAAATTAGAATAGCTGGGGGTTGCACCCGGTACCCCATTCTCAGACACATCCACATAGTCAAAAGTTCCAAGCACAGCCGAGGGTCCCAAGTGTAGGCATGCCAGCAATAGAGCAGCACCGAAAAGTGGTGATACCAGTGAAGGAAGCGAACCTTTCTCCTCGGCCCAGCCCCCATGGCCCACCAACGAGGGATGAAACATTTTAGTGGTTGGCGATTTCACCCCCTGAGAAAATATGAGTCAATCATTGGGGATCCAACCAGATTGTGTAAATGTGGATCTATTGAATCATAAATATCATAAATCATAACAATTCAATACTATTGTCCTGAAGTTGCCAGCATGGCTCGCACTGACTTGCAGTACAGCATCTTTCGCATCACCAGGAAAACCGTGTCGATGAGCTCGAGATATTTGGAGAAAATGAAGAGGCAAACCCAAAAGCCAGCCTCACAAGCCCATCAACATGAATCCTGCAAGGCTTTGGTTTACCCTCTGGTAAACTAACATAGCTATGGAAAATGGCCATAGAAATAGTGAATTTTCCAATTAAAAATGGTGATTTTCCAGTTATGGGACAGTTTACCAGAGGGTAATTCTATCAATCAAAATGCCGGATCTTGGGACGGTGGCCACCCCAACATCCCCAACTCGGTGCCGCACCGGGCCATTACCGTAGTAGAAGACCGCCCGCCGGCACACGGTATATGCGAAACCATACTCCATCAGAGCACCTGAAGGGTGGCGAACTTGAGTTGCCATGACCAAGAGACATGGGGAACTAAAGACTCTGGAATCTATAGAAACTTACAATGGGGAGCCGTTCCGTGTTGGGGAATTGCTCAAGGATTGGGGGCCCACAGATTGTCGGGTCCAACAGCGAATAGTTTAACGAACCTTCGCAAGTGCACTGCTTCCTTCTGTCAGAGGTGGTTTTTCAGAGATCACCAAAAAGCAACTGACTAGGCCAAGGTCTGATGTGCTGATTTTCAGTATTTCAGGATATTTCAGGTATCTGAAAAAACTGCGCATGATGCGCACAGATGCATGACACTGACAGTTGAGAGATATATTGCGCGCCATCATGTGCAAACGCAATCGCTCAACCGCAAAACGCTCCAACTCACAGAGTCCACACAGATTTCCCATTTTTTCCGCACCTACAAGCTGCGGCACCGTGCGAACTGCTCCGGCGAAGGAGAAAACCTCAAAGAACCGGTCGGAGACACAATCGTCCCACCAAGATTCAACGCTGCGCATGTAATCCCATGTACATCTCCTGCGCATGGATACTTAATTTTGTATAATATGATGTAAAACAAACATTTACAGCTCTGAGATTTACAATGATTTACAATGATTTACATGCAGCATCATCATCATCATCATCATCATCATCATAGTCATCCTCATCATAATCATCCTTATCATCATCATCATCATCATCATCATCGTCATCATCGTCGTTGTCATCGTCATCGTCATCATCGTCATCGTCATCGTCATCATCGCCATCGTCATTGTCATGTCATCATCATCGTCGTCATCGTCATTGTCATTGTCATCATCATCGTCGTCATCACCATCGTCGTCATCATCGTCGTCATCATCCTGATCATCATCATCGTCATCGTCATCGTCATCGTCATCGTCCTCATCGTCATCGTCATCGTCATCGTCATCATCGTCATCGTCATCGTCATCGTCATCATCGTCATCGTCATTGTCATTGTCATCATCATCGTCGTCATCATCGTCATCATCCTGATCATCATCATCATCATCATCATCGTCATCATCGTCATTGTCATCGTCATCGTCATCATCGTCATCGTCATCGTCATCGTCATCATCGCCATCGTCATTGTCATTGTCATCGTCATCATCGTCATCGTCATTGTCATTGTCATCATCATCGTCGTCATCATCGTCGTCAGCATCGTCGTCATCACCATCGTCGTCATCATCCTGATCATCATCATCATCATCATCATCATCATCATCATCTTCATCATCATCATCATCATCATCATCATCGTCATCGTCATCGTCATCATCGTCATCGTCATCGTCATCGTCATCGTCATCATCGTCATCGTCATTGTCATTGTCATCATCATCATCGTCATCATCGTCGTCATCATCATGATCATGGAAATCCTACAGAATAGGAATCCACGGCCCATGACAATCACCCATTCTGGACGCCCTGGACACAGATGCGGCGGCGAGGTGCGGCAAGGAAGAGGTTCCAGAAAGCCAAACTCCTCTTGAGGTCCCAGGCTTCTCGATCTCTCATGAACTCCTTTCCTAAGGGACGCTGGATGATCCGAGGTGGGTAGCTAGAGAACATGCAAGCCGTAACCAGTGCGATTGCCACTCAGTTGCTAACTATCCATCATAGCTTCCGAGATTATCCAACTATCCAAACTCGTGAGTTGCAGCCGTGAACCTTGGGCAAACAAAGTTTTAACTGGAAGTTCATCCCAAGAAGGAAACAGTTTGTAACCATGTAACGTAACCCCCCTTACAAATGGTCTAACCTACTGCTTATAAACCCACGGATCCCAACCGTGAAGCACCAAGCAGTCGCCCAGTCATCCCGCCCCCTTTAAGGGCCCCCTTTAAGGGCCCCGCCTAGTAGAATGAAGGCCAAGTAGGCACCAGCAGCCGCATAGCTAGCATACCAAGACTTCCTAGATGATGCATTGGTTTCATTTACATTAACCCATATAAAGGATATTCACAATGTATGTGGTAATAAAAAATCAACTATTGTCAACTATAATGGAATATTGATTTTATATATATATATACGTATATACATATATATATATATAACATAATGATGGATATGAATGGATAATCCCATCTCCCTATTATTAAACACTCCCTAAATGGTTTCTGGGGCGTGTTTAAGGCTAGTCTCCGGGGGATGGATTAATAATGATTAATAAGATACCACGATGGAGATTAATATCTTGTTAGAAAGTTAAACACCAGGAAATGAGTGGCAAAACATCATCGATGCGATCCTGGAAATACTGCTCCTCCTTTTGGGAGAAATATATATATCACTATATATATATATAATCATATATACACAGTATGTATAATTACATATATATATATAGTGTGTGTGTGTGTGTTGCGTTTCAAGCAGGGGGTAGCCCCAGATCATTTGGGACCGCTACCAACGAAGACGCCCATTTGATCTGGTGATACAGATTGGGACGCCAATCTGCGTACCTGCACCAATTTTCAATTTCATCAATGGCAACCGGCTACGCCAAGAACCGGCATGTCGATCATTTGAAGGGTTTCCTAGTTTACTGCACTGTTGTCGCAATCTGCATTCTTTTTGTCAATTGCAGAAAAAGGGTCAGCTTCCCCTTATTGCCTCTAGCATTGACTATGGCGATGGTTCCTTTTCCATACTTTCTCAGGTCAGGTATAATTGGAGTGTTTTTGCACGTAAGATGCATTCCACATCAGAATTCGCAATGATTGTTCTGAGCAAGTGTGTGTAATGTAGCGTATGTATATATATTATATATATATGCTGTATATATATATATATATATATCCTGTAACTGAATGATTTGGCCCCATGCCTCATACCCTCTGACACACCCACTTTATGGCCATTAGCATCATCAAGGTCCGCAAAAATCAGACGTGAATTCGCTTGACTCTCTTGCTGATCTGAGTCGGACTCTCTTTTGACTTGAAAAGTCAGATCTGGTACAAACAAACATCCCAAAGTCAGATGGCAGTGTGTCAAAACCTTGTACCCCTGGTGAACATCAAAATAGCTGGTAAATGGATGTTCATCCCCCTAAAAATGGTATTAATAGGTATTGATCCATACCCAGATCTGTTCAAAAAACATCGAAAAACGCCACATCATCCCCACCACCACAAGCACTCCAAATCCCGGCTCCTGGACACCGCCGTCCAGAAGGAACCATCGAACTCCTTCTCGACCTGGCCGCCCAGTCACATGGGATGACGGGGGTCATTTTAGAAGCTTTTCGGGGGCTACATGAAGCCCGATTTATGGCTAAAACCATGGGAGGATCATCTCCAACATCCATGTATTTTGCTAAAATATTTATCAAAGCCCTTCCAAATCAGGGCTGTTTAGCGCTGAAGACCCGACTAAATCTTGGATTATCTTAGATCATGATCTTAGATCATCTTGGATCATTTGAGTATCTGTTTGATGCTGTTTGGAGACCTTGTTTTTGACCCAGAAATCCAAAAGCAGCGGCACCTGCAATGAGAAAGGCATCTCTAGTTGCAAGTCCTTAGGCAATCGAAATTCCATCACAACGCCGCCGGTCGGCTTCGCAGTGTGTGGAAAGATCATCTCACACACACAGACAACACATCACAAAACAAAAAATGATTGGGCAATCCGAAAAAAGAAGTCAATCACGCGGTTTCAAGTTTCTCATCACAAGTCCCAAATGATGAGTCATTTCATGTATCACTTTGTAAGTAGGGTCATGATCCGACACGGGGATCATAGCGCCCAACTTTTGCGTCCAAGGTGCCAAAGGCATCGTGCCAGTTTCGATGTCCACTTGATTCAATGCTGGAGACCAATCCACTGATGAGTTGCAATCACGGCAAGACCACCTGAACAACGTGGTGATGCAAATGGCACTGTGGATGGAAGATGATGGTTGCGATATCCTGCACCACCAAACGGATGGTTGAAACATGTTAAAACCTTCCTAGAAATCATCTGATAAAGCACCTATCAACTGTTGATACCATTAAGTCATTAAGGGCATCTCTAGTGGTTTCACAACTTGCACCAACCAACAGTGCTTCATCTTTCTAGCGTCTCCTTCCTCTAAAGTGGCGGTTTGACCAATGCTAAAATGGGTATGGCAATTGTATTGGCTCAAACATAATCAAATTGTATGTGAGTTTGACATAATTTATAAAACATCCATAGAGTTATATACTATGTTGCTTCGTCTTTGATATCCTACAGTGTATGCTGCACGAAAACTTTTTTCCGGCGCTCTGCCACCTTGCCCGCTCATCAGCGATGGAGTTGTTCTTTGGCAACTCTAAAGTTTTAGCACTTCCCAAACAAGAAAGCAGCACGACCCAACGAAGCAAGGCTTCCATGGCTTTGACGAAGCTCGAGCGTAGGAATTTGGGCGTGGCGAAAAGACGCTGTCAGTAGATGTCAGTAGGGTCCTCAAGGTGGATGTCGATAGCGATTCTGGATTCACTGCATGAGTTTCTTTCTGCTATTGGTTCCTCTAGGCCAAAACAGCAGCGGCTGTACGTGTCTTCACACCGTTGACGCCGTTGACGTTGGAGATGGCTGGGGCCATCACCATGAAACATCATGAAACCACCAGGAAAAGGACCGATTTCGGACAAAACTGTTGGAAAATACTGAAAATGAGTTCCGTGAAGAATGTAAATCCATGTGAGCTAATGATCATTGGAAACAAAAGCTCTTTTCATCTCTTTCATCTCTTTCATCTCTTTCATCTCTTTCATCTCTTCTCCATGTTTTTCATTCTTTCCATTTTTTCCCATGCTGTCCTTCTCCCCCGAACCGACCCGAAATTTTCGGCCGCATCCCAGCCGTCAGAGCCGTTAGATCGGGCACCTGCCAGGGAAGCTGGAGACCACTGGAGAAGTTCCAAGCTTCAAACGGAGAAAATCTTCACTCGTTGACTATCATATGAATCATATATGGTGAAAGAGTATTCCAAGTGTCCCTTTAAGTTTCTGCTAGTTGATCATAGTTCAATATATATATATATATATATACATATATATATATATTATATTATAATAATATATATTAAATATTATATATATATATTAAATATATTATATTTTATATATATAAAGAGAGAACAGAGATCCACATGGATCATGTCACATTCTGTCACATTCTGTCACATTCTGTCACATTCTGTCACATTCTGTCACATTCTGTCACATTCTGTCACATTCTGTCACATTCTGCATCGAACTCATTCAACTGACACTTTGTGGTGATCTGAAATCGCACATCAGATGGAGACTGGTTGATAGTTTCAACCCCACTGAACAATATCAGTCATTACAGTAGTCATTGGGGATCATCATCCGAAAATATGGTGGATTAAAAAAAAAAAAACATATGAGAAATATGGTGAAATCCCATCTGCTCCAAAACAAAAAATATGCGAAACCCCCCAGGGAAATGGATACTAAACCACCTTTCATGCCTTGGAAGCCTCCCAAAAAGAGCCCTACGTCCACCTCGACTTTCCGCGGCACAGGGGTGTCGCACTGTCGCTGGCTCACCTCACAGGTCTGCAGTTTTCGAGGTCCCAATGCATGTTCATTACATTTCCATGGTTTCCTCGGTGATAGAGGGAGAAAGACGAGACAGCGAATCCGAGAGATCGGACTGCTGCTACAGCTTGCATGTTGTGAGCCGTTTGAACCAAACCCGTCGAAAAGATGTTTGGAACAATCTTGCTTCCTCATACGGAAAGTGAAACGGGAAAAAAAAACTGAGTTTGGGTGTCAATTTTCTCTTATGGGTGACCTTAGCCTTAACTCCCCCATCCATGGGGGTATCCCACCAGCTGTTGCACCCCCCAACCGGCCTCAGCTAAATCGCTGCGGTCCACGTCCTGCCATTTCCGCTTGCCCTGTGTCATGACGCTGTCCTGAGCCGAACTTCCGGCCAGAGATCCTTTCCAATCACTGGGAAGCATGGAAACACAAACACTTCAATCATCCAAATTTGATTCCCAAACCATCCGTAATCCATACCATACAGGTAGTAAATTCCATAAATCAACAATCTATAGCCATGTACAATCATAATCAATCTATAAATCACTATTTGCAGTAATCACTGTAAACCCTATTAATCACTATAAAACATTATAAATCAGTACAGATCATCACTATAAATCATGATTTAATCTCTAAATTCTGAGCTCTTCACCAGCTCCTCACGGGTCCAAGGCTTCGACCTGGGGGTTCAACTCACCATTCCGGGACAGGCTGACAACATCCATAAGATCCCAACGCCTCAGCTACTGCAGATACCCCATGTTGTTGCTTTTCACATGGTAAAAAAACCCATGAGAAACTCTGCGATTTTTCTTGGTTCCCCATTTTCATCCCATTTTCATCTGGATGGATTAACATTTCAGAGAGCAAAATACAGAGGGTCCCGCTTTTCAAAGTGTTTTCTGGCCGCCTCCGCCGCCACCATACTGAGGTTCCTAGTGTCGAGTTGGGAACGACCAAAATCACCGGACATTTTCGTTTGTTGAGATGGATGTGAACTATTCATAACCATTCCATCAGATTCCAGGGCGGAATGACGCTATGGGACGGGGATCACCAAACCAACACCCAATCTGCTCCTGTGGCCCTTCTCCTTAACGTCCATGAAGGACTTCTTCATCCAGGCCTTCTGAAACTCTCAGGAAATCCAGGCTGAAACGCAGAAATAAGCAGAAGGAACAGTGAAAAAGGTCGGCTGGAACTTGGATGTGTAGAGTTGTTTTCTCCAAGGTTCTCTCCAAAGAACTGTCGGCGGAAATTAAATTGTCAGTTGTTTCCAAGCATTTCCAAGCAGATTATACCTACAGAAAGAACATGAGTTTCTTCATGTTGAAAAACTGGAATGTCTACCCCAAAAAGTTTCATGTTGATAGAAAAATATGAGCAAAATCTTGGTCAAGCACTTTCTTTATTCCCCAAACAGTGTGTCCACACTGAAGGGTTCTTACGGTAATGGTAAAGGCCGGTGCTTGATCAGGGTGCTCATTCTGGGGCGTGGTAATTTTCCTGGAATTTAAATAAATTTCCGTTTATAAAGTGGCTCTTGTAAAAATTTGAAGTGCGTTACGACTACGCAGGCTCGCACGAAGTGTGTGTCCGCTTTCTGGGTTCATTCTGGCCTGCGGCATTTTTCCTGTACATTTCCGCATAAAGTGTCTCTTCTGAAATGTTGACTTGCATTTCGACCGCGCACGCTCGCACAAAATGTGTGACCGCGTTCTGGGCTCATTCTGGCCTGCGGCATTTTACCTGTAAATTTCCGTATAAAGTGGCTATTGTAAAATTGACTTCCATTTCGACTGCGCAGGCTCGCACAAACTGTGTGTCCACGCTTCAAGTTCAATCCGGGATATCCGTGGCGCGACATTTTACATATTTTACCTCTAAATTTCCGTACAAGACAAAGTGGCTCTTGTGAAATGTTGCCTTGCATTTCGACTGCGCAGGCTCGCACAAAGTGTGTGTCCGCGTTCTGGTTTTTCCTCTAAATTTCCGTACAAAGTGGCTCTTGTGAAATGTTGACTTGCATTTCGATTGCTCAGGCTCGCACAAAGTGTGTGTCTGCGTTCTGGGTTCAATCCGGGGCGCGGCATTTTTTAGTGTAAATTGCCGTACAAAGTGGCTCTTGCGACATGCTGACGTGCATTTCGACTGCGCAGGCTTGCACACAGTCTGTGTCCGCGTTCTGGGCTCAATCCGGGGCGCGGCATTTTTTACTGTAAATTTCAGCATAAAGTGGCTCTTGTGACATGTTGACGTGCATTCCGACTGCGCAGGTTCGCACCAAGTGTGTGTCTGGGTTCTGGGCTCACGCCGCGCTCGCGCATTTTTCCTCATCCTCATCCTCCTCCACATCATCCTCCTGCACCTCATCCTAAATATCGTCATCCTCAACATCATCGTCCGCAACATCATCATCATCATCATCATCACCACCATCATCATGCTTCTTCTTCTTCTCAGAATCAACCTCCTCCTCCTTATCATCCTCCACTTCCTCTTCCGCATTGTCATCCTCAACATCATCCTCCTCAACATCATCATCCTCAACCCCATCCTCCTCTACATCATCGTCCCCCACACTATCATCCTCATCATCATCCCCATCATCATCATCATCATCATCATCACCATCATCATCCACATTGTCCTCCCCCCCACACTGTTTGGGGTCTCTTGCCGGGATAATATTTTTTCCCGAGGGCGTCTGAGCGAAGGGTTCTTCTAATAGTGGGGGTCTGTCAAACACTTTCACATTTTCACATCTTCACTTCACATCTTCTCATCTTCTCATCTTCACATCTGCTCATCTTCTCATCTTCACATCTGCTCATCTTCACATCTGCTCATCTTCACATCTTCTCATCTTCACATCTTCTCATCTCCGCATCTTTACATCTGCTCATCTTTACATCTTCTCATCTTCACATCTTCACATCTTCTCATCTTCACATCTACACATGCTCACATCTTCACATCTGCTCATCTTCACATCTTCTCATCTTCACATCTTCTCATCTTCACATCTACACATGCTCACATCTTCACATCTGCTCATCTTCACATCTTCTCATCTTCACATCTTCTCATCTTCACATCGCATCTTCACATCCTCACATCTTCACATCTCACATCTTCACATCTGCTCATCTTCATATCTTCACATCCTCACATCTTCACATCCTCACATCTTCACATCTTCACATTCTCTCTTGCCCTCTTGCTCTCTTGCCCTCTTGCCCTCTTGCCCTCTTGCTCTCTCCTTCTTTTCTATTTCTCTCAAGGCGCAGGGCAGTGCCAACGAGACGGCACGAAACGCAACCTTTTCGCACGAAACGAAGTTCGATAGCCAAAAACTGAAGTAAAATTGCGATTTTACAGCCTCCGCAGCAACCCTTTCGCACGAAATGAGGTTCGATCGCCAAACTGAGGTAAAATTGCGCTTTTGAAGTGTCCGCGACAACCCTTTCGCACGAAACAAGGTTCGATCACCAAAAACTGCGGTAAAATTGCGATTTCACGGGTCCGGCGCAACCATTTCGCACGAAATAAGCTTCGATCGCCAAAAAACTGAAGTAAAATTGCGATTTTCGCAGCGTCTGTGTGTAAAAGCTTCAGCGTCTGTGTGTAAAAGCGTCTGTGCGTAAAAGCGTCTATGTGTAAAAGCTTCTGCGTGTAGAATCTTCTATGGGTAAAAGTGTCTGTGTGTAAAAGCGTCTGTGTGTAAAAGCTCCTGCGTGTAAAAGCCTCTGTGTGCAAAAGAGTCTGCGTGTAAAAAGCTTCTGTGTGTAAAAGCTTCTGTGTGCAATAGCTTCTGTGTGTAAAAGCTTCTGTGTGTAAAAGCTTCTGTGCGTAAAAGAGTCCGTGTGTAAAAGCTTCTGCGTGTAGAATCTTCTATGGGTAAAAGTGTCTGTGTGAAGAAGTGTCTGTGCGTAAAAGCGTCTGTGTGTAAAAGCTCCTGTGTGTAAAAGCCTCTGTGTGCAAAAGAGTCTGCGAGTAAAAAGCTTCTGTGTGTAAAAGCTTCTGTGCGTAAAAGCTTCTGTGACTAAAAGCTTCTGTCTGTAAAAGCTTCTGTGCGTAAAAGCGTCCATGTGTAAAAGTTTCTGCGTGTAGAATCTTCTATGGGTAAAAGTGTCTGTGTAACAGTGACCGTGTGTAAAAAGCTTCTGTGTGTAAAAGCTTCTGTGTGTAATAGCTTCTGTGTGTAAAAGCTTCTGTGTAAGGCGTCTGTGTGTAAAAGCGTCTGTGTGTAAAAGCTTCTGTGTGTAAAAGCGTCTGTGTGTAAAAGCGTCTCTGTGTCAAAGCGTCTGTGTGTAAAAGCGTCTGTGTGTAAAAGCTTCTGTGTGAAAAAGCTTCTGTGTGCAATAGCTTCTGTGTGTGAAAGCTTCTGTGTGTAAAAGCTTCTGTGTAAGGCGTCTGTGTGTAAAAGCGTCTGTGTGTAAAAGCTTCTGTGTGTAAAAGTGTCTGTGTAAAAGCTTCTGTGTGTAAAAGCGTCTGTGTGTAAAAGCTTCTGTGTGTAAAAGCTTCTGTGTGTAAAAGCTTCTGCGTGTAAAAGCTTCTGTGTGTAAAAGTTTCTGAATGTAAAAGCTTCTGTGTGTAAAAGTGTCTGTGTGTAAAAGCGTCTGTGTGTAAAAGCGCCTGTGTGTAATAACTTGTG
>Ga0126342_10010527_pt1 | contig 16547 bp, 15 predicted proteins | sample Cyp1metagenome_FD_92528 | JGI IMG/M metagenome (GOLD analysis project Ga0126342, IMG submission 92528) | Coral microbial communities from Lord Howe Island, Old Settlement Bay, Australia - Cyphastrea 1 metagenome | ecosystem: Host-associated > Invertebrates > Cnidaria > Coral ... | reverse complement strand
TGTTTATCATCTTTGTTCTTATGATTATGTTCCTATGACTTTAATGTGCGCATGGGCAAATTTCCCGCTGCAAATGACATGGCCAATCTTACATACTCGGCAGCATACCTACAATTGATGAACGCAAACAAAACAAGACATTAAACTACCACTTCACCACACTTCAGCTCCTATGCACGGCAACATTTGCTCTACTTCCAAATAATATAAGTATGTTTAATTACAATTACTGGTTGGTGGTTTCAACCCTCTGAAAAATGATGGAGTTCGTCAGTTGGGATGATGACATGCCCAATATATCGAAAGTCATAAAAGCCATGTTCCAAACCACCAACCAGTCAGTATTATCTATAATCAATAGCCTTACATTCCCATCTTTAGTGGCTATATTTTTCCAAATCAACCAAATCACCATGCCCAATATATTGGAAGTCATAAAATTCATCTTCCAAACCACCAACCAGCAAGGAATAATGACAATCCCGCCTGTATTAAATGGTAAATCACCAACCAGATTAGATCCCGATTCTTGACCATTCTGGTTGGTGATTTACCATTTAATACAATTTCTCAAGGTTCCTAACTGAATTGTTAAGATTGTTATGGTTGGTAAGTCCTTACTGGTTGGTAAATGAATCTGACTTAAATTCCCCGATTCTTAACTGTTCAACCCTTCGCCAAGCTGGTGAAATCCCCCAGCAGAATTCGAGGAAAAAATCCCACTGCGCAGTTCCAATGGTCCAATGATAAAAAATCACCAGATTCAGACGAGTGAAGAATTCACAGTACTATGGTGAATCAACCAGTACTGTACTGTGATAAGTTATAACCCAATGGTCCAATCAACCAGTATAGGGTGATAAGTTATAACCCACTTACTAAGTGGGATGAGCCACCAAGTATCTACCATGGGTCATGACTGATGTCCCCATGGGTCACATCACCCAACCAAAATCGCTATACGGTCTATGCCATGGCTACTATAAGACTATAAGGTGATGTCCTTTATATTCCCAAAATGGGACATTTACCAACCCCTGTACTATGGTGAATCAATTCCAATCGTATTCCGCCAAATAAAGATGTTTTCTTCAGTACTAGGTTCCTAGATTCACGAGGCGTCTATTTGGATCAATGTGCATCTCAGTTGCCAAGTGCCTGATAACCATACTAGAATATGCCAGATGATTTTTCCTTCGTCACTAACCCACTTATGATTTCTGGGTTGCACCCCAAAGTAACCCATGCACCCAACATTTGTTCATTCATAGTCAAATGGATCTGTGTGGCTTGATCCCCTGCAAAAAGCTCAAGTTTCTGCGGGTAATTCATGGTAAATCCAGAAAACCCCAACACTGTAAACATGTGATCATGTGGTATAATCCATCCACTTGTTTAGTTCTCCAAGTTTTTTCATCATTTTTAGCCAGGTAGCCTTCTTTATCCACATGAATAGCATAGCAACAAAACAAGTACTAAACTGTCCATCACCAGTTTGTTTCCCCCAACGGATCATGGTTGCACCGCTTTTCCCCATTTGAAAGCCATTTCACCACCATTACACCACCATGCCTCACCATCACCGGGCCTTGCCCACGTTCTTGGATGCTGATTTCCGAATATATTTTGCCGCTTAACAAGTTCTTCAACCTCATTTTAGATGGTGAAATCAGTGAAATCCCATACCCTTCACGATTTACCCCGTTCCAGTCGTCAAGCCACTCACGCTCAGCCATCTGCTTGGTCATGGCTGCCACTTTTGCGGCGCGCCGGAGCCTGGCACGTGCCTACATCGGATTCACGGGATTGATATAATGTGCTTAAAACAATTAACAATAGTAAACCGCTTATATACAACCCAATAGACATGATTTGATGGTGATATTTCATGGGATTTAGTGGTGATTTAATGGACTTGAATGGGGAATTGTGGGTAAAACCATGATAAAGCATCCCCCAAATCACGATTCCAATAGGTGGTATGTTTACCATGCCCAGTCATGGGTGGTTTATGGCATTGTTTTAACCACATCAGTGGGAATATCATGGGTCACAAGCACTGTCAGAATAGTTGAAGTCAGAAACTACTCAAACCTTGCTGTGCAGCTTCCACGTTGACGGTCATGGTCTTGGTATCCACTCCAAGATGGTTGAGGCCAATGTCAAGGTGAAGAGAAGTGAGAAAATGGAGGTGTCCTGGGGGTACCCTTAAAATCATCCATTTTAATATATGTGATTTCCGGATTTCCCATGAAATAAATTCATGAACCATCCAGCTATTGGGGTACCCCCATTTACAGAATCCCCCCCATGTAACCAACAATATGCTATCCCATAGGATCCATGTATGGTATATATGCTAACATTTGGGGTACATTGATGGTAAATGTTACCATATATAGCATACATGGATCCTACTGGTATGATAATCAACATGACAAAATGGGAGAGATCCATCGCAAGGGAATCCCATCCCATCATGAGTTAATCTAAACCCCTATGGCCCTATGGCCCAATGGGGGGAATGAACGTCCCCCAAGATGTTCCCCCTAACAAAAAACACTTCGCACTCACTGCGATGTCACAAAAAAAACACAACATGAAACTCCAGATACTTTTTTCAATATTGTTCACGTTATAAAGACAAAAATATTTTCATCATCTGGGCTTTCTTTTTTTCGATTTGCTGATAATCATTTCGAATGGCCAGGATGATGCTAACATTAACTCATCCAAGTTTTTAGTCATGGGAAAACCATGGAAAGTGGGGCTTGGGCACACATATTTTTGGAACCCCAAAAAATTGACTGGTTGGTGGTATACCTACCCATCTGAAAAATATGAGTTCGTCAGTTGGGACTATTATTCCCAATATATGGAAAGTCATAAAATTCATGTTCCAAACCACCAACCAGTTTATCCATATGAGATCCGTAACCTTTTCAGCACAGAAATTGCGACTCCAAGATGAGCCCTATAGGTGTTACCCTCTGGTAAACGTTTACATAGCTATAGAAAATCACCAGTTTTAATGGGTAAATCAACGAACTCAATGGCCATTTTCAATAGCTATGTTAAATTACCAGAGGGTAATAGCTGCCTTAGTTCTTTAATGGTCTTTATACATATGTTTATATGTTTGTTCGCTGCTTGATTTGTTCACTCCGTTCTGCTTCTTGTAAAGCGGAAATCGCGCATCAAAACGCGCCAAACATGCTGTCAAGGAATTTCTGGTACATATTGAGAATAATTACATTCAACTAGTCAGTAAGTGACTAAGTGAGGCGATTACCCACTCAGAAATGGGATACTCCACAACAACTGCGTAGTGTTAGCATTTATCTGACTGAATTGCAGTAACTCATCAACCAGAAAACAAACCTTTGTTGGGGAAAAGTCCAAATTCATAAGATCCTAGCCATCATTTACGGTGAGACTACGTTGAGGTTGCAAAGGAATCTTTATATAGATGTATACAATGTAAGGCCCCCCAGTTATAAGTTGGTTTATAAGCCCCAGTAACTATAGTTATAAATGCCATAAACCATAGTTATTGGACTTATAAACCAAGTTAGCTATCTTGGGGGCCTCACATTGTATATATATATCTATCCAGTAGATCCATTTGTGGTCGGACAATTTCCCCTTGAATCCCAATTTGATTGCACAAATCCGAAGATCCGTGCACCAAACGCAGAAAACATATAAGGAATGGGATAACTTATACACTAGTGGATATAACCTGTATATAAAATTGTATAAACACATATCTAGATATACAAATTATAACTGGTTGGTGGTTTCAACCCCTCTGAAAAAATATGAAAGTCAGTTGGGAGTATTATTCCCAATAAAATGGAAAGTCATAAAATTCATGTTCCAAACCACCAATCAGATAATATGACCTCGCGTTGAAAAACAATAACGTTACTGTACCGAAATGTCTTTCCAGCACACCGGCCGCTACCAAGACACTGAGCTGATCTTCCAGTGGGCAAAGCCAGTGGTTTGCCGCTCCTGGAGCGGTAAAAGATAGGGAATGATGGGTGCATCATTCAAACATATGTATTATGTTTTTTTTCTATATCTTGTGTATGTACATGTAAATATACATATATATATAGATAGATAGATAGATAGATAGATAGATAGTGCTATATATATCGTGCATATATATATATATTGTTATTCCATATAGTGTGTATATATATACACGTATGGTGTATATGTTTATATATTGTAGATATACAGTGTATATATGCATATGTGTATATATATAATGTGTATGTGTACATATATATATACTGCACATATTCACGTATATATATATATGTATATATATATAAACTACTATGTATGTGTGTATATACTGCTATGTATATATATATATATATATATACATATAGTCATATACATGATTATTATAAATCTAATCATAGTATGTGTATAAATTATAATGTTATACATATGTTGCCAATTTGCATAGGAATAGGTCATTATTTTCTCTGCGGTTTTTCATGTTTGCCTTTGGACCTTGCGCCAAACATGTATGCAAACCAAGAAACAGGGGTTTCTGTGGAAAATCATCATGATTGTGTGTTCAGGCAAAATGGGAGCTGTGCCAGGCTGGCTAACCAGGCAAATTTCAACGCCACGAGTCAAGAAGCAACGCTGAATAGACTGACTTTGGATCCATCCTTTTCTCCTATTGGCCTATTGGCCGAGGACTAAGGGAAAATTATCGAATCACTTTTTGGCCGGATTTGCCACAACAAGAAGGGGCCACAAGTGAGCTGCCACCTTGGACAAGGGAAACAAACGTAAAACTAATGAATATTCGACATCTATATGAAAAACTTCTGTCAGAGGCAAAACAGCTGGTTTTCTTCGTCAGATCCAGCGTTAATCCCATCGCACGAATATGAACAATACACCTGATAAGGGACCCAGGAATGACTAGATCAGGGTTTCGAGTTTCTAGGGATGTGCTTAAAAACTATGAAAAAAACATGGATTTTTTTGTCAACCCAGGATTGTTGTTAACCCCAAAACCCAGGATGTTGTTTGATCAATCCGCCAGCGTTATTCTCCAGCGAACTAAACTTCCATTTGGAGGTTTCCAATCCATGGGGGTACTCCCAGTTATCATCCATTTGAATGGGATTTTCCATGAAATAAACCATCCAGCTATTGGGGTACCACCATTTATGGAAACCCCAATTGATATCCATTTAGCTCGGGGAAAGCCGCCCTGGTCTCCTCCCTTCACTCGATGCCTACCAGCTGGGAAGAGCTAAAAACCACCGGTTGACAAAAAGAACGGAAGCTGCACAATTTTATGATGTTATAACATCACCCATGTTATAACATGTGTATCCCATATTGTAAATTATGATTATCATTGATTATCCCACATTATCTCATATTGTGTCATATTATCACGGAACAATGTGGCCCCCACGGCTATAAGTTGCTTTAAAACCCCCATGAATACTATAGTTATAAGTATCATAAATCATGGTGAAATTCGAGTTATTTGCACCAACTTAGCTATCATAACGGGGGCCACACATTGTAGGGATTTCATCAAAGCAATACTTGGGAAATTATGGGATTTGTATGGGGTTTGTGTGGGATTTGTATGGGTTTTATTGATAGTTTAATAGATTTTAATGGAATCCAATTGTGATTTAATGGGTTTGAACATGATGTCAACAGAAACGGGGATCTAACAATTCAACACATAAATTGCGACTGGGTTGTTCACCGTCAAAAAGATTTATCCACAAATCATCAGCGGACTAACCCCACAAAAACAAAAACCCACAGTAGTTGGTTTTCTGAAGAACTTTGGCAGAATCACCAAGTTTTTCGTCAAATCCTCCAACTTAAGTGGGGTCAACATCAAACTTACTGGTTGGTGGTTGAGCCTACCCCTCTGAAAAATATGAGTTCGTCACTTGGGATGATGAAATTCCCAATATATGGAAAATATAAATCATGTTCCAAACCACCAACCAGTAGTAGTATGGTCAACGCGGTCAAATCCTCCAAATCACAATTTTTCACTCGTTCGGGACCAACATGTTTTTTTATTGCAACAGCCATTCACTAACGTATACATAACATGTGCACATATAAATACATATATATATATATATTAAATAAATGATCATAGAACATATAATATATATAAATACTGTAAAAACAAAAACATAGTGATATTTACGTATATAATTTAACATAATTTATAAAAAATAGTATTTAATAAATATATATATATATATCTACACACACAACCGACTTCACATCAAAAGTTTTGCTGACCTCACGACTCAGGTGGGATAACCTTTCCGATGAGCCACGTAAGGAACTTAAATAGCCCTATCCCATCGCAATATACGCTTGTTAACCATCAAACCTGCGGATATCCTTGGGAAAGGATAGAAACTTGGGGGGGTTAAATTGGCTAAATGATAGGTTTCCCTATGATGTCAGAATCCCAACAATTTTTTGTCCGTATAAATCCCTATAGTAACCCATCAGGATATGTGTAATGGCTCAATGGCTATACACATCGAAGTATTTTGTCGATGTCAAACATGGTGCCCCCTAGTTATCACATGTTTGTTGGTTGATCCAATCATCTACCCTCTTGTAAACATACAAACAATTATTGAAAATGATCATTTATGGTTGATTTGCCTCGTAAAAAATGGTGATTTCCCATAGTTATATGTTAGTTTACCAGAGGGTAACTGTACTTATAATCATCATAAACTCGTCATATAACCCTAGTTACTCTAGTTGTAAACAGCTTTTTAGCTAACATAGGGACACCCCCAGGATCCCAAGATAGGTTGGCTACCCTAATCTATTGCTCATTAAATATAACCATTGTTAATGGGATTAGTGTTAATGGGATTATATATTGCTATTGAAGATCCCCCCATTATAACCATTGCTCCTGCTTAGCCTACTGTACTAATTGGAGTTATAAGCCACTTGCAATTCCTGGGATGAGCCACCAAGGAGGCGTTTTTTCGTAACGGCTCAATTGAGCAGTGCCCAAAACCCTCTGTCGTTTCATGACACTGGTTGGTTAAAAGGGATTCACATACTGGATAGTGATAAACCCCAATATACATCAGCATTCTGGTTTGTAAAATTCCCGAACTAATCATCAACCAACCGGCGGTTTGAACACTCCTCACTTGATATTTGGTACATTCCAACTCAATCTCCACTTCACCATCCTCACCTTGTCAGCAGCTTTCTGACCTTGGCCAGAAATCTCCAATTGGACCCCCCCCAAATCTCGGTGTTTATCAATTTATCATCATAAAACCCGCTCGAAAATCCAATGATTATGATTATCTTCGAATATTTGACTCAGAAGTTCCGTTTTGAGACCATGTTTCCCGTAGAAAATGATCGTGAGATATTGCAATTTATCACCCAAAGATAACTTAAATCTACAAATTCACAAAATTGTTTCCCAGGTTCTTCTCAAACTTACCATGATTTTCCAATGAGTCTGGTCATTTTGGGATATCTCTCAGTTTGATACAGCACCAGCGGGTTGATTTCTCACCGCAAGCACCAGCCTGCAACCCATCTGTTCACTTATCTTCGACTGCATTCCTTGGGGCACGCTGTGTCCGTAAAATCGCTCAAAAACTTCAGCTGAGGATGGCGCATTGCCATTGACCAGAGTTTTGCTTTTGGACCCAGGACCAAAGTTGATACTCTGCCAGAACCATAGGCGCGCAGACTCAAACGTTGTGGCCTGCTTCCATTCTGCATGGCTGTCATCATGAAGAAGAAGCAGGTCCACCAGATTGGCTTCTAGGAAGAGCTTTTGAATCAAGGCAGGTCATCGACCCCAATCAACTGCCAAGAAACCTTGCAAGCTCTTGGGCAAATTTTAAAAGAATCAAAGCATGGCACATAGCACGTCAAGGTAGAACATAGGCAAAGATGCAGATGATTCATTATGTTTCTGGAATTGAAGGTGATCCATTAGAGATCCCCCCATGGTTTGCGTTAATTAGCATTTCAGCATAGCAGCGGAGCATTGCTGTAGCCCATGCGCTGTCAAGACTTTCCGTAGACAGCGTAGAGAGGCCTCCCAGTATCCAGCAAGTGAGCCTGTCTTGCGGCCCGCTGTTTGCATTTTTCAGCAGCCGCCGATTCTCCAAAAGTGCTGTCTCTGGCTCTTCCAGATGCGCTGCAGCCTGTGAGACAAGAAAAAAGTGGAAAAGGAAAAGATGTTGCGCAGTGCGGAGCATCTGAGCATCATCGCATGAGCTTCGCGTCATGTCCTGCGACCCCTTGTCCATGTTTGGCACATGATCAGCCTAGCTGTACTGCTGAAAAGCAACCCACACAGACTGCTTGCAAAGAAAGCAGCAATGCAGGTGAGTACAATGTTCTGTCCTATCTGTGTTGTGCCAAATATTGCCAACAAATACCTCCTCCATATATATATATATGTATATATATATATACACATTACATATACATATAGTTGTTTATGTATCGTGAGCATCTATATACATGTATGTGCCATGGTCAAAAAATGGTACATGGAGGCGTAGCATGAACAGGATTACTGACACACTTGGTATATTCACCGCTTTGAGCATGGATCAATTACCATGCCCATGCCCTGTAATTGTTGGGCAAATATACGGTTAACACTTATATCTTACAATGAATATCCCGCATCCCATAGAGTATCCGCATGATACACCAAGTTGGGTATGTTCTGACCATGGCACATATCATGGTCGGCCACCAACCAAGAGGACTGTCACCAATAGGACAGAGGACCATCACACACCACACCCTTCGGATCCTTCGGCTGGGTTCCGGCACTTCTCGGAGCCTGACATGGTGACGGGTACCATTCTGATCCGTCCTAGTTCCAACAGGGTGATGCCTCCAATCCTTTGCGAAATTGCTTTAGTTACAGTTCAGCAGGTGAACTGTTGGGATTCTGATAGCTATATCGAACCCTAGTACTAGGGTTTATGAGGGTGATATAACTATACAGTCAATGAGGGTTATAGACCAACGAACATAACTGCAGAGCCTCACCTTGTACCAAGGGTTGACGCTGGTTCATGACCCTTTGGGGAGCTCCCTTTGGGGAGCTCCCATTGATCCACGGACCCGACTTCCGGCCTTGTCTTCCTCTGCCATTTTTGCGAGGTCTTCAAAAGATGTGTTCCTTAGCTTCAGCCACAATGGTGGCTTCACCCCCTCAACATTTCTGAAAAATGGGTGTTGCTATGTGTTGCTGTGTGGAGTCACATGTCAGGTACGGACACCCAGCTTTTTGGGGCCCATTAGAACTGATCCCTTGGACACGTGAGCCATTGCCCATGCCTGACAGCCTGAGAGTCAGCCATGACTCAAGGCACAGATGCAAACGAAGTGAATCAAAACATCTGGATGGATGTCTCTGTCGCGCCACTCTCTTTTTCGCTGGAGCAATGGGGAAATCTCTTGTCAGCTGCCGCAACATCGACGGCTGGGTTAGGCATTACGGAGAATGGCCTCGCCATTGTCCTGTCTTGGTGATAAAGGGGTTGCATCGTCAGTGATGCGTTCAAAGTGCTCACGGTGAGCTGCATAGCAAGTAAATCGATCATGCATTCATATTGTTGCAAAAGATATGTATACATATATATATATATGTATGAAAACAATTGAGAACATACCCTGTGTACTTTGTTGACGATTGCTATAAATCATATCCAAACTGTTTTATTGACGATGGTTATAAATTATATCCAAACTGCTCTTTCATGCCCTCTTTATATTTTTGTCGTTTGTTGTAAATTTGATCCAAACTGTGTTTAAGCACAAATGTAAAAATCATCACACAGAAGGTTCCTCAAATAGCACCGCACTCCTCTCCACTCGTACGTACCCTGCGTCTCTGCTTTGACTGGGTGTCAATTTGATCAAAACACTATGTGACTATGTGACTATGTGGACAAAGCTGTGAGATTTGATTCATGCAACAAACAAAGTGCATATGTCACATGCCCTTTGATGTTAAATATCATTTTCCCGACTGGAAAGATCCATCAATTTTTAATAGGTAAATCACAATTTTTAATATGTAAATCACCATTTTTTAAAGGAAAATCACATTTTTTAATGGAAAATCACCATGCTATTAATAGGTCAACCATCTATAAATGGGCCATCGAAAAACCATGGCGAACTGTTAGTCACAACCAGAGGGTACACAACAAAATGTTTCATGGGGGGAAACCCTAGCAACCTGAAACTTACATTGCGATTCAGTACCCAATGAACATTGGTATTTTGTTCATGGCTCAACAATGTAGAATGTATGAGTACACGAATGATGTAACAAAGTACTATAACAACAAGAAATGTCTACACAAATAATTCAGAGTTTTCGTGAATCCAATAGATCCCTATTGATCCTTATACCCGTTTGGTTATTTAACACAGCCATTGAAGCCATGGCCCATAGAAATAGATGATTTTCCCAGCTAGAAACCTCCATTTATAAGAAAAAATCTCCATGGCTATGTTAAATAACCAGATGGTAAATCCCTTGGTGGAAACTGATGGTATTCCATCCCTATTTTTCATGGCTCAACTCTCCGTTTCCCCATACGCCAAGTAGCTCCAACATCGCGACTGCAATGGCCTGCTGCACTGCCTGCGTGGAAAATGTGTTGGTTCTCTGAGTGTAATGTTTATCCAGGATGAATCTGGATATCGTGGGGAATATCAGGGCAGAAAAGTTGCGTTTTGTAAACTTATACTAAATATATAAATATATATATATAGTTATATGTATCTAATTATATGTATAATTATATGTATATATGTTAGTCAAATATTGTCACGTAAAGGGATTCTTGGGGATTTACAGTAAATGATTTAACCAACAAACATGGAGCTAAACCAGCCAAAGTATTTGGTGATATGATGGGGATAGTTTGTGGGATAAATAACAAAATTGATATGGTTTGAGATGCTTTGACCAACCATTTATTGAAACAAGAGGACACATATGATATAGACCAACCAATTGTGATAATAAATAAATCATATATAAATAAATAAATCAATAAATAAATAAATAAATAAAAAACCATAGCCATGGAAAATCACCATTTTTAAGAACGGTACACCCGGTAAACCATCTATTTCTATGGGCCATCGAAAAACCATGGCTATGTAACAAATAACCAGGGTATATCAAGTGATATCCCACTATATACCTATCATTTTAGCATATTTTCTTGGATTTGCTTTTTTGGGGTCCCACAAACAAATCGAACATATTCCCTGTAGATATCCTAAATGGTGGATTTAGCCAATGGATTTAGCAGAACCCTATTTTCAAACAGGGGGACACAACCACGGGATCCAATCCGTAAATTTTAGAATCTTTAGAATTAATTCAACAAATATGTTGCTTAATGAGTTTGGTTCGTGCGCGTCCTTCTTCATTAACATAGTTAGCTGAAGAAACATGTATATATATAATGCACATATATATTTATATATTCTGGATGTCTTATCGTGGTGCTCGTATATCTACCTACATGACTGGGTGACTTTTTTAGGGTAAATGTTCTGGACCTGCCGTTTTCTACCAAGTCTACCAGTCGACACCCACAAAATTGGTCATCTTACATAGTCAATGCCTCACGATCATGTGGTTGAGAAACTCTTGGTAGCTCCGAGTTGCTCCCTTTTTAAAAGGGAGAATGGATACCAAAAGCTCCTTTGCCCCCTCCTAACCACCAAATAGAGTGTTGATTGCTTTTGAGCAAACCACTTGGCATCCATGTCACCTCACAACAGTGGAGACTTAGTAGGTATGTCCCAACCTACTCAACGAGCGAAAACAAATCTCCACACGACAGAGTTCGTACGTACATATGATATATCTATATACAATATGTATTATATCAAATGTAAACGACTATGTACATAGATAGCAATATGTGTGTAATACATCTCATATATATATACATATTACATCAATCATATCATACATAGCAGTGTTAAAACTATGGTTACAAAAACAACTTGCCAACAGTCCCCGGGGCTCAAAGTTCCCAAAGTTCCCACTGGCCTCCATCAGAATGCCTGTTGCAATGCCCTTGGCATCGGCATGGGGAAGTGTGATCCGATGGGATTAATAATGATATTTAATCCCACTTAGTATCTACAGGGTATATCATGTGATATATATGGGATATCATGAATATTCTGGGATATCATGTAATGATAGGTAATATCTTTCATGATATCTCACTATATTATGGGATATTTATCACCGTAATATTACCTATCATCATTTGGGATATCCGGGATATACCCTCTGGTTATTTAACATAGCCATGGAAGATCCACCCATTTTTAATAGGTAAACCCAGGTAAACCATCTATTTCTATGGGCCATGCATACCATGGCGATGTAACAAATAACCAGAGGGTATATCAAATGATATCCCAGTATACCTATCATTTTAGCATATTCTCTTGGATTTGCTTTTTTGGGGTCCCACAAACAAATCGAACATATTCCCTGTGGATATCCCAAATGGTGGATTTTCAATTGAAAAAATAAACAAGCATCTGAAACACAGCCAAGTAAATTAAATAGTGGGGATTTTGGAATCAGATAGTCATATGTTTGATCTATCTTTTGCTGTTTCTATGTTTCTACAGTATGTGAAGATATGCTCTAACACAGCATGGAATCAACATTTTTAAGCTATTTACGTTTCATAAGGACTATGTGCATCAATATCACGTTGGCTGCTTAGATTGGGACTAGCTTCGTCAGGACAAAGTCTGCAAGGTGGTGCCCCATAGTTATGTTTCTTGGTTTCTTACCCTAGTTATGTTTCTTGGTTTCTTACCCAACTCGTTATACCAGTAGTTGCGGGTTTGACTGTTAAACTTGGCTGCTCTAGTTATAAACCAACTTGGGAAACTAGGGGGCACCACCTTACAATAGCCAGTGAGACGGGACAACCATTGTCCAACAGGTGTCTTCCTTTTTGCTTGAATTTCTAGTGCCAAATAAATAAATGAATAAATGAATAAATGAATACATATATATATACATACGTATATATCGTGTGCGTGTTTGCCATAGGGCAACTGCTGAAACCTTATACCTTGGAGTATGCTTTCTCATCAATGATGTGGTAAAACCAACAATAAACCAAAGCACATTTACCAAATTTGACTATTTGGGGATATAGTTGAGAGGTGATAAAAACCATACCCTGAAATGGCGTCAAATCGAATTGGGGGTAACTACACGAGTTATCCCCGAGGTCGTCGACCCAAGTGATTTGTTTGTCCCCGAGTTCCCGCACGAAAGCCATGATACCTGCAGATCCGAGCCCAGCACATAGTCGAGTTAGACTGGTTGGTGGTGCAATAACCATCTTGAAAAATATGAGTCAATGGGAAGGATGCCATATATGATGGAAAATAAAAAAAACATGTTTGAAACCACCAACCAGTAGAGGAATCCCTTCCCCCTAATATAAAACACGGCCCCAGAAATCATGGTTTAGTAGCTGATTTACACTTATTTGGGACCATAGAATGGGAGTGTTGAATAGTAGGCTGATAGGATTCATGTGACAATGACACTTTCATTGCTGGAACGCATTGATTGCCCCGGAAATTGCTGGACTTGCAATACGTGACCATTGTACAGGATGGTGCCCCCCAGTGATGTTTGTTGGTTTATTAGCCCATTAACTATAGTTATATCTGCCATAAACCATAGTTATGGAAGTTATGTTCACCAACTTAGCTAACTATGGGGCACCATCCTGTACCAAGATCAACCACTTTATACCCGATACAATTTGCCACACAGCTGTCGGAAGAGATGACCACCTTTGAAGGGGGTCCCTTGCAGGCGCTGTTCATCACATCAGTTCAGCATATCTGGTTGGTGGTTGAGCCTACCCCTCTGAAAAATATGAAAGTCAGTTGGGATGATTCTTCCCAATATATGGGAAAATAAAAAATGGTCCAAACCAGCAACCAGATATCCCTTTTTTTGTTTGTTCAATACATGCTCTCCCTCTGAGTCGTTGTTTTTTCCATGTTTTTCCAAAGGCATCCCTGAAAAAAAAGCATGTCGCGCAGCCACATGAGCCCGAAAACCAAATCTCCCGGCTAAGACCCCTTGCCGAAGAGGACGATAGCAATGCAAACCTGGGTTTCTGGAGTCGTTGCAAACATCTGAGTGTCAAACAAAAATAACCATAGGAAGGTCATCAAACATGGCAGGAAATACCCTACAATGTGGAGCCTCCCAGTTATCAGTTGCTTTGTCATCCCCATGAACTATAGTTTTAAGTACCATCAATCATAGTTAGTGGAGTTATAAAACAACTTAGCTATGATAAATCAGCTATAAATCCCATTAAAATCACATCTTTGATGGTTAAATCACCATTTTCCCAGTGTTTTTCGTCAACGGGGGCCCCGTAATGCCTTGTATAAATGCAGTTTTTTTCTTCTGGGAGAATTATTGAACTCGGGATTCTTTGTGTTGGACCGAGACCTGCATCTCGACACTGGAAAATCTTGGGGCTTATAATGGATTCTAATGGGAATATAATGGAATAATGGAACTTCACACTAATGAAAATACTAAAGTTAATATCATGAAAACACTTTAATGGGATAATGACTCTGGTAGTGACTGTTACACAGAATGCGAACTTGATGCCATGGCCCATAGAAACAAAAAGTGGATTTACCCATGAAAAAAATGTGATTTTCCATAGTTATGTTAGTTTACCCAATATATGGAAAACTATGAGTTCGTCAGTTGGGATTATTATCCCCAATATATGGAAGACAAAAATCCAAACCACCAACCAGTTACTTGTATGTTGGGGCTTGTTTAGAAAAGAGGAATGAACCATCTTTGGGGGTTAGCTCTGCTTGTCCATGAGAAAACTCATGGTTTGGCAATAAACATGTTGGCAAACAAGGTGGGTGGATTTGTACTCAAATTTCGAACCGAATTTCCAGACCTCATCACTTTTGATTGATCGAAACAAACGTTTCCGCTTTGTTGATTCAGTTGGTCTTACAATTTCAAACAAAGTGGTGAGGCGATTTACTAAAGCATGGTGGCAGCGTTCTGGAATCAGCTGGAGGCTCGGTTGCCTTCAATAACAACAAAACCTGCTTGGGCATGCTAAGATCAAAAAATACATCTATAATTGTCAAACTCGCCAAGTGCTGCCTAACCTGACTTGGGACTTTCTGTTGTTGGTTCTCAACTTGAACACTTTTCATCTACCCTCCTTCAAATTTGGATAAAACCCGCAAAACGGGATCTGGAAAAACTTTTGGCGATTGGCATTTACATCCTTTGGATCGGGTTGGTAAATTTTCAGGGATGCACTCGTTGATGAATACACGACAATAATGTCATTTTGGTAAAAAGGTATACCATCTATCATAATTTACCTGTTGTTAAAGGGTGTTAAAGGGGGTTCTTCAAACCCCTCTAGAAAAATCAACCATTCAATGGGAAAAGGACATCTATGATACACAACATGCAGTTTCAAGTCCACTCTATCATCGACCATCCCCCCACCCAAATTGGGATGGTCCCTACACTTACCCAATACACTTACCCAATAGACCAAGAGACATGGCGCAGGCAGATTCTGCATGCAAACCACTCATTGTTACAATGTGGGCTCCCGTTTAGGATAGCGTTCAGTTGGTGCCAATAACCTCAATTTCATTTATGGTACTTACTATATAGTATAGCGAATGGCGTTTAGAAAGCAACTTATAACTGGGGGGCCCACATTGTTCCGAGATAATATGACATAATATGAGATAATGTGGGATAAGGATATAAATGTTATATCATGGGTGATGTTATATGGGATAATGTCAACAAAATCTGACAACACATAGTTACATATTGCAACACAAAGGTACTCACGCAAACACCCTCAAAATACCTCCTGGAAAACCTTACGCTAAACCTTCACCTCTTGATCCCCTGAAAAGAAAAACAGTTTGGCTACTAGTGGATATCAATAGTGATTAATGGAGATTTTCAGGTGATCAAGGGCAACCACCAGGTGAAGGTTTAATATTTGGTTTAATACTTGGCTTCACCAGGTGATCCATGATGATCACAATGATCATGGAGATTTCATGCTGCGGAAAAATAGAGGACTTCATGGGTTTTACCCGGTAAAAGCGTCACATGGTTTGCTGGGATTTTCCAGCCGACCCATCCAGATTTCTAAAACCTAAAGTATATGTTCATTGGTTGTTCATGAACTCACACACTATATATATATAATAAATATAACTTATGTATTGTATGTATGTGTATGTATATACAACAAGGGCCCTCACTGACGACAGCTAGTTTGCAACCGTCTGGCGACCCCTTTTTTTGGAACCGGGCGTGGCCTCAGTCTTGTCTGTATAAGGGCTGGCTACACTGAATGAGAATC
>Ga0126342_10010526_pt1 | contig 16548 bp, 15 predicted proteins | sample Cyp1metagenome_FD_92528 | JGI IMG/M metagenome (GOLD analysis project Ga0126342, IMG submission 92528) | Coral microbial communities from Lord Howe Island, Old Settlement Bay, Australia - Cyphastrea 1 metagenome | ecosystem: Host-associated > Invertebrates > Cnidaria > Coral ... | reverse complement strand
CAAGCACCTTTCGGTCCATCAGTGGATTCGCTCTGCCATCCCTGATTCACAACAGCCAATCTCTCCTATAGGTTTCCTATTTTTGAAACTTCCGCCACCGCCTTGTGCGGTACTACTGGTATCTATAGAACTGCAAATATTAGTAACCCATGATCAAGCCCCAACATGGATGGTTTATGATGGTTACCCAAAAAGACCAAATTGCTTGGTCGATTGGTACCTCCATGCGACCTGTTCCACAGGCGCCAACCACCCTGGAGTCGCTGCACATTGTCATTTGTGACACTTTATGTTGGGAGCCCAGCTCTCAAAGGCGAAGGCTTCATGATTTGCTGAAAGCATCTAAAAGCCTTTACTGAAAAGTACTGGAAGCAGCTTATCGTTGATAGAACTCCTCTCAACATTTTTGCTGGACTTGCAGCCAACCTTGACACTCAATGGCTCTTGAACCCATGCTGCAGGTATCCTTTGTGTAGCTGGTGGCGCTTTCCTTTTCATTCGCTCACGACAAGCAGGACAGCGGTAGGAGTGTGGGAACTGGGGTCTGATTGGAGACTGACTGGCTAGACGGCAGCAATGCTGAATCTGAAATGGCAGGGAGAGTGCGAAGACTTCATCTCCCTTGTGCAGGAGTTTTGCATGCTGATGGAAAGGCACTGCAAAAGAGGGTCCGCTTGTTGAGTGTGGAGGGAGAAGAGTGCATTATGATACATTATGTGCATACTTGACCAATAGAGTTCTTGGTTCAGCGTACAGTTTGGGCCCAAACAACGCTTAAACTACCAGTCGCCAGATGAACAACGACCAAGAGAGCTCATCTAGGTAAATCTTCATTTATTTGTCTGGATGTGTGGCTACTTCAGAGGACCAAGGGAGTCGAGCTCTGAATCTCATGGCAGAGATCTATCTGGCTTGTTGCAGAATGCTAAAAGATGAAGCGAAGCTGAGACATCACACGCTTTTCCAACACTGTCGGAAAGAAGTTGATTCTCCCTCCGTCTGCTACGGGACAGATGGGTCCCTCTCGAAACGGGGAACAGGAATCGGTCGAACATGCCCTTGAACCGCTCGACGCTCGAACATATGCTGGAGCCCCAAGGGACCCAAGGGATGTGTCAGGGAAGATTTGCTTTGGCAGATAGGTGATATGAGGTGACTCTGTTACTCTCAAGATCCAAACCTATACGTCGACGATCCGTAAACTGCACCCCTGGGTTGTGATCCTTGAGCTAATTGCAGTCCATGATGGCTCAGGGGCCACAACCAGAACTCTTGACCAACCTAGTGGACAGTTTACTGTGCACCTTTTTCTTCTAATTTTACTTCGGAGATTTCAATATTTGTCCTAGTTGCACGAACATGTTTTCGCTGATCCAAGCACTGGGGTTCCTAAGGCAGGTAGCGCTGCCTGGCTTTGTTGTGCTTTAGCATCTTGGTCACAGTCTCGAACCAGGGGATGCCTGAAGCTGATTTCATCGATTTTGGAATGTATTCATAGGTCATAGGTCATCTCTGATGGTTGTTTTCCTGACTAAGAAAAGCAGGTCCTTGCAACAGAGAATTGAACATCTCTCGTGAAAGTTGGATCAAGTTGGAGTGCCGTGTCTTGCAAAAACCCAATGTGGATTGGTCATTTTGGGGTTACCACTCATGCTCTACCACATGCCAAACCACCAGTGGGCTGTAAGCACCTCTACGTCTCCTATAGAACCGAAAACAGGAAGCTATTTTGTGGATGATTATGGTGATTCTGATGGTGGTGGTGGTGGTGGTGATGATGATGATGATGATGGTGACGATGATGATGACGAGACAGATTAGAATGCAGTAAAAAGTCTTTTTGTTGGGTGAATCCGAACTGTTCCACAACTCAGGCATACTTGCTGTTCCTGCTGGGATCTGGACATGTAAGCCTTCCCAGCTGTGCTGTGATGCCGGCCTTGCCCCTGGGCTGCAGAGCCGAAATGAGGGGGACCCTTCACTGACACATCATGATAGATATGAAAGGCATTGAAAAACCATGAAAAACCATGGGACATTCCACCAAGCTAGTAACATCAACCCAGTATTGTCAGGGTTGGGACACCAGCTAATTGACCTTTCCCAACAAGTTGTTCTTGATGTAGGTTGTCTTTCAATTCCATAATGAATGCCTCGCATTTTGTTGCAGACATGTGCCTTTGCCAGATGCGAGGTACATAGGTTTCTTGACCACATTAGCTTTGCTGGACGATGGCAACTTGGCTGCTTTGTGTCACATCAGAGTGGGCGCATATGCGCATGATCTGGTGTTCCACCACATGCCAAATCTGGGGCCAACTGACCACAGCATGAGTTGCTGCATTACCTTATTATCAGCACATTTTCCCCACGGGTGGGGGGGTCCGCTCAGGCGCTCCTTACGAAGTGCCAGTTCCAGCAGGCCCGCCGCCACCGTTGCCAGGGCTCACGCTGCAGAAGGCCTGGGGAAGTTGGGGGGGATCCCAGCGGCTCAATTGGAAAGGGTGCTTCGTTGATGAATGGATTCTGGACTGAAGCTCAATTAGATCCAATTAGGATACCTTATACAAGTGCTAGCGTTAAGTCGTATCAGCTCGTAAAAGTCGCATCGGGAGGCCGTGCGCCTGGAAAAAGTTCAATTTTGGCGTCACCACAACTTTTAGTAATTGAACGATTTCATTGAAACATTGCGGTCGCATAGCGTGGTTGTTTCGCTGCGCTCACCATCTGCACCATCTCGCACCATCTCGCAAGACGGCGCAGACGGCAAGCTAAGACGGCGCAAGACGGCGCAAGACGGAACAGACACAACAGACGGCGCAGACGGAGCGCCGACAAAACCTACCACGCTTTCCGCCCGCAATGGAATGAAAGGTTTTATTCCAACTCGTAATCGCTGCGTGGATAGGACAACAAACTTCTTGAGAGCTGTCCGCGGCATTGATGCACATCGCGCCAACCATAGATTTGGTTGCGGAAAACAAGGGGCCCCCATATCCTTATATCATCCCAGATCATAGCCCTGCCAATAGGATTCGCTACAGCTAACCCATTTGCATTGCAAGAAATTTGAGGCTGCACCAATAGGGGTCTGATTTGGTCACGCGACGCAGGACATCAATATAATATATTCAAATCCAATAGGGTTAGCTGCCGTGAAATTGTTTGCATGAACTTGTACCCTTCAAAATCATCGCTGTGCGCAATGCTTCGGCGACTGTTAACTAAATCTCCAATTATAGATGAAACAGGCTCTGCCATGGTGATTCTTCTTCCCTGATGTGACTTTCCACTACCTGGTGTGACTTTTCTGTATCGCCGCCGTGCCATGGGGATGATGTGACTTTTCCCGCCTGATGTGACTCAAGTACAGCGCTCGAATTTGAAATTTAATATATATATATATATATTTGAATATATTATATATTTGATATCAGCAATGGCACTTCTCACCGATCCTGACCTATACTGATGCTATCACTGTATTTAGGTCATCAAACCATCTCAATGATTGAACGGAGAGGGGTTCCACCATTCTTTGCGGTGCAGTGCAGGATGCTGGCTATCTTGAGACTCTTCGTTTCGGATTAACCATGAGATTTGCCTGCATTATCTTCGGGTCATGTTGGTCATTCTCACACGTCGGCAGTTCTTGCTGTGACATGGGCATCGAGTGCCAAACACTTCATCGTGAAATTGGCGAATTTGATTTGCTGACGTTATCATTGTAGCACATTATGAATCTTGGGCTGTACAGACAGCATCCCAGAAGATCACTTAGATTCTTAGATTAATGTCATGCGCTTGTGATGACGACCCGGTACCCATCTACACATCGGAAGCTTTTATTGCACCTGCTGATTTGCTGAAAACACCCTCTGTTTTGTATAAGCTTTGTATTGGGAGAATCAGTTGCATCATGGTATGAATCTGCATTTGGCAGCCAAGCCATTCTTCCATTCACTTGGGATGAAAGGTGCTCGCTCTTTCGACATATCACTTAAATCAAACATTTTTGCAAAATCAGTCATTTGAAGTTTCACCTTGTTTACCTTCGTGTTGATTTTCATGATTTGCCAGATGGCTGAGGCCGACCTACGTGTTGAGGTGGATGTTAATCCCACCATCAGACTTCTACTGGGACAGGTCGCGGCGCATTTTCTCGCGGGGGACCCCAGCAGGACATGGACAAATGCTCCTTTGCTGGGCATTGTAGGTGTAGGTTGAGAGTTTGTTGACACCGACTCTACGAAGCCAGGAGTGCCTCCCCGATTGCCCTGCTGGTCTTCATTGGATGCACAACTGTGACTCGGCCGATGGCATCAGTCCTGAAAGCTGAGCTCCTTATGGCATTTGTAGATATCTGTAGTAACATGGTTTGAGACATGTAGTTCAATACTGGATCATATCCTGATAGATTTCTATTGCCGGATGGCATATCTTTGTGCAATCCTGAGGGACTGTCTTTTCAGTGGTATGTCCGGACCCCAGTTGCTGAAAATTGAAGTTGCATACAGGGGTGGATAGTGAAATAGCAAACTCCTTAACAAGTCGGTCAGGCTGTCTTTCAAGTGCCCAAATCCCATCAGTTGGGAGGCAGAACTTGATTTTAGTTATTGTCATGTTTCGGTGCTGCACCTTGGCATCCCATGGCATCCCTTGGCATCCACATCCGCTTCCCAGTTGAGAAGTTCCTGGTCGATGTGCGCCTTGTTCTCTGCCATTTGCCTCAGCACCTTTCTGCTGGTGCTGGGTGGTGATGGCCCTGAGATACCGAAGCTTTACCCACTGACCCTTGGCTTCCTTGGCTTCGGTATCTCGCTGTGGCAGCTGTGGCCTGCCTGGTGAGTTGTGAAGGCTTTCATTTCATTCCACAATTTTGGTGATCAGATGCCTGATGTTGAAAGACATGTAGACATGAAAGATGGCACTTGTACTTCAAGTCAAAACAGCCCCTGTGGCGGCAATCAGTGTGTGCTATCCACACTTGGTTTTTGATTGCCGTGCAGGCAGCACAAGGTTTCGACTTTTGCCTCTATATCTGTACAGTATTGCTGGAATCATGCCTATTTATTACTGATTTCTTCGTGGGTCTAGTTGGCTGTTGTTCTCTCCACCCTTGGAAAATGAACCAAAAAACACACAATGCAGTTTGAATTGTGGCATGCTTTGAGGACCACCCTGCTGGCAAAGGTCTCTTCTGCAGGGAATCCCAGCATATCCCAGTGTTTTCTTGAAGAAACGCAATCAAAACCGAAGGGCCATTCCATTTCACGTACTGCCAAAGGTCTTGGTACTCCTTGCCATAGCGCGAGAGTTAACGGCGTGCTGCAAAACTGTGGCGTTCTTCCTGGGACTGTGGGGAGCCCCAGAGGTCAGTCATTTCAGAATGACCTACTGTAAGCGCCAAAGTTGTCAAATGCTCTTGCAACACGTTCCAACATGTTCCAACAACACCATCCCTGGCTGGGTCCTGCAGTTCTCAGGTCTCGCTTTGTTCTGGAGAGCACTGTGGTGCCATGGGGCAACTCGTTGGGAGATCTGGTCACAGCCATCGCACCTTGCCGCATTTCTGGATGGGTCCCTGGATGGGTTGGTTTGTGGCACAGTGGTGGCGGATACAACTTAGACAGTCTGAGGCCATGGTGCGGCAGGCGCCTGGCGTTGAAATTTGTCAAGGGCACTGGCTGGGATGATCGGATTGTACATGATCCAGTGAGACAATCCGATTCCACAGTGACAGGTACACTGTTACACAGTAAATGCATGTAATTACATGTAATTATTATACAGTTGTCCATGTTGTCCGCCAGTTCCTCATACTGTTCCCATTTCAAATCCATTTTATCATTCTTCTTGTCCTTCAGTGCAATCGCAGGAGGTGCCAAGCATTGCCAAACAGTAAGCCTTTTTTGCATCCTGCAGGGCCAAGCTGCCGCAGCTGCCACAGCATTGTTTGCATCGCCGCTATTCAATGTGCTGCTAAGTGCAGGCAGGAGATTTTCTGCAACCCGGGGGGTGATGAACTTAGTAATAATACCCTTTAAGGCCACTTTTCAGGGGATGACCATACCAAAATGTAAGCTACATTTTTTGGGGACCCCCCCTTAAATGTAAAATTGATTGCTGAACGTCCCCCAGGTGTCGTTTTTGTGGGGAGGGTCTTCAAAATACTTTCAAAATGTAAGCTTACATTTTCTTGGCCCCCTTCAAAAACATCTTGAACAATGTAGCTTACATTTTGGGTACGTTCCCCCTCCTTGAAGCAGGTGATGTAATAGTAATAGTTGTAACAGTCACATTTTGCTAGCATGTTTCTTCTCTTTTCTGGGTAGGTTGGAACTTGGAGACCTTGTTGCGATTGTATAATAATCGTGTTTCAGAGTGGTTTTGCTTCCTTTTGTGTTCGCACCCCAAACTTACAAGTGAAGCTGCAAGTTTGATCCCATCGGAGCCACCTCTCGAGTTGAGGCCTCACACTGATCATCTCCACAAGCCACGGGTCATGGCCTTGTGTTGGCTTCGGCCACATCGGGGGATGATTTGTTTGGGAGCGGTAGCTTATTCCACAGAAGCCTCAATGAAGCAGGGTCTTGTAAATTGGTGATCGTCCAAACACAACAAAGCAGTGTAAAGTGTAAAGCAATAAATACAGACCGATACATACGAATACACCTGAATACATGAGATAGTAATCCCAGTGAACACACCTGAATATATGTAATATATACAATGCCTTGGCCTAAACTGCATATTTGAAAAGTTAGGACCCAGATCCCCTGAGGCAAGTTATCAGCCTCGACAGCCCGGTGCAGCAGATGCAGGCGAATGGTCTCGGATGGCCTGGGCTGGTGGAGTGAATCCCATCATTTTTCATTGGTTTGAGGGAACAACAATTTCAGTCGGCAGATTTTCCCACAAACCAACCCGGCAAATTTTTGGTTGACTGAGAAGATAAAAGTTCCTGAGTAGCTAGTTTAAGCGATAATGTCAATAGCCTCGCAATTTTGTTTCTGCAATATGTTTTTGTTTCTGTTATTACAAAGTGGGGCCCCCAAGATAGCTAAGTTGGTGAACATATTTCCAATTTCACTATGGTTTATGACCGAAGGAAGTTTAGAAGTCAAACGCGATATGGACAGATGGAAAAGCAGAGGTGGGAAGAGTCAGAGAGGAGAAGAGCCGAAGAGAGAAGATCAGAGAAGAGAAAGAGTGAGAAGAAAGAAGATGCAGGTGCGCCAAAAGGTAGGAAAGTCGCGAATCACGGTGTTTTTCCAATGATTTGTGGCTCCGGAGGGTCGAAAAGTAGGCTTGCTTAAGCGGCGGGCGCGGAGCCATGTGGTCAGATGAGATACGAAAAGTTGCACGCCGTTGTGGCGCGAAGCACATTTCCAACAGTGCGCGCCGTTGTGGTGTGAAGCACATTTCCAAGTCAAAATGTGCAAAGCACACCATCCTCGGACCACTTCTGGAAGTTGAGTGAGATGTCGAAAACGTGCCGTCGTTGTGGCGCGAAGCACATTTCGAAGTCAAAATGCGCAAAGCACACCATGCTCGGACCACTTTTGGAAGTTGAGTGAGACGTCGAAAAAGTGCCGTCATTGTGGCGCGAAGCACATTTCGAAGTCAAAAGTGTAAAAATTGACGGGTTCGGAGCACTTTTGGGCGTTCAGATTCCATTTTGCGTGGCAGGCGCAAGGGATTATGCACCTTGTCAAAAGTGAGCAAAACGTGAGGGTTTGTAGCAGTTTCAACTACAACCACCACTACACTACTCACTACACTACACTCCACTCAACTCCTTTACATTACACTAATTACATTAGACCACAACTACAGCTACAACTACAACTTCACTACATTACATTACATTACACTACAGTACACTAATTACATTACACTACACTACGCTACACAAATTACAGCTACATCTACACTACCTTACACTACACTACACAACTTACACTACACCTTACACTTCACTACACTGCACTACATTCAAGTGCACTTCGCTATGCTACACTACAACTGCAACTACAACTACACGACATTACACTACACTACACTACACTACACTACACTACACTACACTACACCACACCCCACTACAGTACACCACACTCCACTACACTCCACTACACTACGCTCAATTACACTACACGACGCTACACTACACTGCACTGCCCTGCCCTACACTACACGACACGACACGACACGACACGACACTACACACACGACGCTACGCGACGCTACACGACACTACACGACCCTATACGACACTACACTAACTACAGCTACAACTGCAACTGCAACTGCAACTACTCTACGCTACACTACACTACACTAACTACAGTCCATTACACTACGCTACACTACACTACACCACACTACACTACACTACACTATACTACACTACACTACACTGAACTACATTACAACCACAACTACAGCTACAACTACAACTACGCTATTTTACTCTAAACTGCGCTAGGCTACACTACACTACCGTACATTACACTACACCCATTACACCACCACAAATTCAACTTCAAACGCGCCACAACTACAACCCCACTATGCTACAACTACAACTACAGCTGCGCTACACCACACTACATCCAGCAGTTGTGGGTGAGGTGACCGACCAGGTGATCATTGCAACCATTGCAGCCACTCCGGGAAAAATACAGCTCCAAGCACCTTTCAGTCCATCCGTGGATTCGCTCTGCCATCCGGGATTCACAACAACCGACCTCTCGTATAGGTTTCCTATTTTTGAAACTTCCGCCGCCGCCTTGTGCGGCACTATTGGTATATGTAAATAGTTGTTCGACAATGGAGGTCTGCCATTTGATGAGCCAATCATAGCATACATATAGCAGCATGCAACATACTCACGTCAGCATTCCTTCAACAAGTATCTGTGTCTGCGCCATCAGATTGCAGGTAGCAGGCGGTGCATTTCTCGCTTGCATCATGCTATGTGCAGCCCTAATCTTCGAGAAGCAGGTGGGCTTGCCGTGGTGGATGGTAGGACTGGTAGGAAGATGGGATTTCGCCAGGAATCAGTGATAGATTGATTTAGCAACACCATTCATGGCTCAGCCATTCAGGTGGGGCCCTTTGGTGCTGCTGGCCTTGCAGGGCTTTACATCATCTTCCTGGTGGGAGTTGGGGATCTTGGTAGATGGCAAGGGATGGGAAAATCATGGGATGAACATTTGATAATCTTTGGAGGTCTGACAGTAAAAATGTGTGGACCTTAACTGGTGTCGAGTCGTTGAGGTGGTGGGTTTCGGAACGGCAGCAATTGTGGGTGGGAGACCGGAGACCGGCGAAGCAGGCTTTGTTTGTTTGTTTGTTTGTTTGTTTGTTTGCGTTTCACTTCCAAGGTAGTGGCAGCAGAGTTGCAACGAGTTGCGTGAGAAAAGGGCTTGGTGCAGGGAGTCACTGGTTACAACAGGGACACTGTGTACGACGACTAGACTGTACAAGGTGCTTGGACCAACAAAACACAGAAGTTGCATTGGTCAAGATGGAGGTCAATTAATCAGCCACAGGCACAGCGGCACAGCGGCACAGCCTTGAACTTGTAGGTACTGTGGCCTGGATTTTGAGAAGTGGCACCTCGAGGGCCATCATTTTGACCGCTGGACCGCTGGTTCTGGCTCTGGATTTTGCTGGCAAATGTGGTGAGCACCATGGATATGTCATGATATGTCAATCGTCAATCCCACATGAACCCCCAAACCTGAGCCACCCAATCACCGTGCGTGCCTGCTTACATGTTTGTCAGATCAAGGACCTAGAATTAGCATGAATTAGAAATGAATTAGCTGGGTTGCTCTCTATACCCACTAACCCCAGTGTTGAGAAATGAACCTCGTGCCACAAACCAGTCCTGCCAAACGAGACGCCTCCATGTCCTGACGCCTCATGTCCTGGCCATGTTGCATGGGCACCTCAGGTGCGGGAGATATCTCAGAATTTTGTGAATTTTGTGAATTGCTCAGTGACGAGTCGAGTTGAATGGACGTGGTCGAAGACAGCACAAGGCTACAGAAGTTTGTGAATTGTCTATTACGCTATGCTATGCGGATTTAAACAGGGCAACTCGGTTCCAGTCGGCCAAGCATTCACTGCCCAGGGAAGCTCTGGCAGATCCATGGAATCCAACGAGCTTCTGGGCTGTGAAGTGCGTTTGGAGTCCCAGAGTGCAGAGCTAGTGCTCGAGGGTACTCGAGACGTGAAAATCTGCAAAGCATTTCGCTTATGTAGCGTTGCGCTTTTTGGATTCAAGGTGACTTACAGTGCATACACTCATGACTAGAGTACAGACAGTGTGTATGCTTAGGCTGCATATGACTTGCAGTAAGTACTGAAGTACAAACAATGTGTATGCAAGGTGGTTTGAAGTTCTAAAATTTGAACACAACGATGTTGAAGCAGGGGTGCAAAAAACTTTCTGAGTTGCTTGTAACATTATTGGATGCAAGCATTTGTGGTGTTCAGCATGGGCTCAGTGGCTAAGTTCTTCCTGCTTTCATTTTTTCTTGTGGCTTCCTTGAGCAACTCGTGGCCACCAAGGAGCCTGAAGCCCATAGGAGTCCAATACTAGTAGGAGTGTTTTCATTGGCAGCTGACCGCAGCTGAGGCTCCAGGTTTCACGTGCGTCTCCAAGTTGACCTCCTTCCCGGAAGGCTCGACTCGGCCCTAGTGTGTTTCGGAGGGTCCTGGTTCAGATAGTCATGAGAATGCCATGAGATGATATTGTTGTTTCCTACCAACCCACATGGACTTTACAAGGAAAGTTGTTTCTCAAAGTCCTAGTTTCGTTTGGGTTTTCAAATAAATCACATAACGCTTCATCAAATTTTGGCTCAGGTAAGCATTCATCCCAAGCTAGCTGATTTTTCGGTGAAAGATACCATCAAAACAAAAGGATCCAAGAAAGAGTTGGGTCCTCCAGAACCAGATGGCAGTGCTTCAACGGCAGTGGAAAACACAGAAGCCCCTGTCAATTTCACCTTGTGGGTTTTGCTTGTGCAGTTTTCCGCATGTCAGTTCGCTTGTTTCTCTTCGGTTTGCTTTTTGTGTTTATGTATCTGCTGTACCTCACGTAGTGATGTAAGCTTTATTTGTGGTGAAAAACCTCTTGGGTCGAAAATTAGCATATTCATTTTGAATCATTATCCTGCCATCCGCTGGCATATTTGACGTACGGGTGGGCTGTGGGTTCCCGTTCTAATCTCCAGTTCAGTTTTTTTCCACACCCGTCAACACTCTACCTAGTGGTCCTTCCTTATACCGCAAACTCTCGCTTTTTCTTCCCGGTTTTGCAGTCTTCATTTTGGTCCTGTCTTTCGAACCGCATCATCCTGGTACAAACAAGTTTGACTTTGTACCTTTATTGGCTTCAACCTCAAACCACAAGTGGCTTATCCCAACGCCACACGGGTGGCCAGACATCAGCCAGAGGGCATATGGCCGTCGGCTGTGACCATGCAGAGCGCTTGTCATGTCAACTTAGATACGCTGCAGAGATGTGTGAGTTTCATGGCAATAAGTAAATACTTACTTATATAGTTCGATAAATGAATGAATGACTGAATGAATAGATCAATAGAAAAATGTAAAGTAATTAGTAATAAGAAACTAACTAACTAACTACCTAACTAAGTAACTCACTAACTAACTAACTCACTAACTAACTAACGCACTATCTAACTAACTAACGCACTATCGAACTATCTAACTCACTATCTAACTAACTAACTAACGAACTAACTAACTAACTAACCAACTAACTAACTAACTAACTAACTAACTAACTAACTAACTAACCAACTAACTAACTAACTAACTAACTAACTCACTATCTAACTAACTAACTAACCAGCTAACTAACTAACCAACTAACTAACTAACTCACTCACTATCTAACAAACTAACTATCTAACTAACTAACTAACTATCTAACTAACTAACGAAATATCTAACTAACTAACTAACTAACTAACTAACTAACTAACTAACTAATTAACTAACTAACCAACTAACCAACTAACCAACTAACTAGCCAACCAACTAACTAACTAACGAACTAACTAACTCACTCACTATCTAACAAACTAACTATCTAACTAACTAACTAACTATCTAACTAACTAACGAAATATCTAACTAACTAACTAACTAACTAATTAACTAACTAACCAACTAACCAACTAACCAACTAACCAACTAACTAGCCAACCAACTAACTAGCTAACTAACTAGCTAGCTAACTAACTAGCTAACTAAATAGATAAATGAATAAATACCTAAATACATAGGTGAATAAATACCATAGATACACAAATTGATACACCATGAGTAAATAAATAAAGGACACACAAACAAATACATAAATTCACATATTATCTATATACTGTGTAAGCTGCTTTGCGCTGTATGAATGCTTACTTGGTACCCAGAGACTGGAGAACATGATTTCGTGAGGCCATGATGGTGTCTACCACCAAGAGCATGGGGTGAAGTCGATGGAGCCCTCAGATCCGGACCGCTTTCGAGATTGGCTTCAAACCTATGAGGCACCGAAAAGATGAGTTGAAAGGAGAACTGTGTCAAAAAACACCGTTGGTCTGGCAAATGGTAAGTCCTGATAGACAGCAACTTGGCTGTTTCATTTTTAGATCAAGTGCGGCAGGTGGGATGCCCTGCCTGGAACCCAAAACAACAGACCCTTTTTGACGAATGGCTCGACTTGGCCAGACTGCAGCCCCATCTCTGCCACAATCTGCCTCCGAGGCTCGTGGAAAGATGACCAGTGCAGGCAAATGCAAGGACCCCTTGGACCCGTTGGACCCCTTTGGACCCGTTGGACCCCTTGGAGCCGTTGTGGTGGGCGTTACGCTTTGTTTCTTGCTGGGCAGTGGTGCTCAAGGTAAATCCCATGTGATGCCCTGGCAGGACAACGGTGATCCGGTGGAGGAGCAAGGACTGCACGTTGGATACTGTGGGGATGTTTCAGGATCTCATCGTTCAGCCAGCTGTTTATATCTGGCAGATTGATGAATTCTGATGTAGCTATTTCATATATTTTCATATCATTTCACTATGGTTTCCAATATCTGTTTCGCAGGTTGATGTGTAAAGTAGATCATACTCATCGACTTTTTGATTCGTTGATCCTGTTTGATCTGAAGCTATTTGCAACATCCCTGTAGTGAAAAGCCTCAGGCAGCACCAGCTCTGGATGTAATAGACCCCGAAGATGACTGTGACTTCTCCAAAACTTTTGCTTGGTTGGGTTTGGGGGATCCATGACACAGCAGGATTTGGAATTTCAAGGCCGAGTTTTAAGACGCGACCATTAGATCGTGCAAATACATTACATTTTTGCCAAGTATTGCGCTGCAACTCGTTGCAAAGGTGCAGCTTGTCCAACAGGACTTTGCTACTCCACACAAGGCTTTGAAGCTGGACCCGGGCTGCAGGGAGACCCAGAGATTGACACACAAAATCGTGCTGGCAGTAGTTAAAAGATGTTAAAAAGGGTACCAGTTGAATCTGTGATACAGTTGATTGCCTAAACATCAGAGCAGTCAGCAACCTAGACAGAAGTTGCAATCTCGGATTCCCCAGATTCTGGTTGTTTACATTGAAAGCCTAAAGGTTCCTTTTGCCTAGTTTATTTCAAAACCAACAGAGATACTGGCTTCTTCTAACGCCCAATACTATCAATACTTCGCGTATCTTCGCGAATTACTGGGTCTTCATTGCCACCAGCCTTTTGACTTTTGACCCAAGGCCATGCCAAGAGCCAGATGATTGCCTTTGCGTGAAGGTGCCTGTGCTGTGGTTCCCGTCCATCTCCCAACTGAAATCAACTGAAATCAACTGAACTCACTGATCGCCCCCCTGTGAAATCACTGGTGAGGCGGATACGCCCAACGGAAAACTCTCCTTGTCACATCGACACATGGAGAACGAAGAGGGCAAGGCACCGGGCTGGGACCTGGCACCTCTCAGCTAACTTGAGATGAACAACGATGAACAACGATGAACATATTGAACATATTGACATCTTAACATATTGTACACATTTGTACACTGTATTTCCAATGTATTTACATATGCCATTTATACATGTATCTGTCTATATTGATTTACATGTATACAAACGTATGCATAGACATCTTGGAAAAGGATAAACAGTTGGCCTTGGCTGCCGCACTCAGTGGCAACCGTCTGAACCAAATAAGAGGTCTTCAAACGGTGCAGGAGCTGTTGGAAGGGACCTACCAAGTCCAAGAAGTCTCCAAGTGCCTGGACCTCTGGTGGCAGCCGGTGGCAGCCGGTGGCACATGGATCCGTTCCCATCCGTGACCCAAAATCCCAAACCTCGAAGCTGTTCCTCGGTGTCCAAGGTGGCACCTGCGAAGATCTGAGTGGTGGCGCTCAGTGTGGGCATGCTTTTGGAATATTTTGGAATATTTTGGAAAGCTGTTTTATATGACTTTTAGAGATTTTTACAGTGCATGAATTTTGAGGCTGACATCTATCAAACTATATCGACCTTGCACGATATTGGAATTCTTGGCCTGGCATGGGTGAAACTGGAAGCCATTTTTCGTGTCCGTAGGAGTGTCTAAAACTTTCAATTTCATATCGCAAGAAGGTCGAGTCTGTCCAAAAGGGGCAGTCATACAGCTCAATGCCACCTCACCAAGGCTTTGATCGAAGCCATTGCGAGGAGTGTGAGTTGCTTGACTATCTTGGCATAGTTGCTCTTGGAGAGAGTGTTGTCACAGGAGTCTCGGGCAAAGTTAATATATATATATACATACATACATACATACATTGTATACATAGTGCCCGTAGAAGGCAATGTTAGTGCTCGCTGCTTTCCCAAGGAATTGTGTGTTCAAGACCAAGACCATGGAAGGAGGTCGAAAGGGAGTGGTATGGCGCTTGCTGGTCTGTTCAAAGCTTTCACCACAAAGTCACTCTATATCATAGGGAATCGCCAGAATATATCGAAGACTTGATGGCTTTCCTACATGCCAAATCTATCATAATGTATCCACATCTTTTCCGTGTGGATTCATTTGATGGTGCCTGGCCAGAACTGGTTGAGGGCTGCTGGCCCAAAGATGGCGGCAGCAAACGACGGAAGCGACTCCGAGGTTCTCCAGCGCTGGCTGTCATGAAACTCTTGGAACCCAAAAATCTTGGAGCCATCTGTTCACATCTCCCATCATCTCCCTCTTCCAGAGGTGATTTTGGGATCCGCTATATTTGTTTTTTAGGCAGTATTGGCAGTATTGGTGCCAAGGCATGAATGGGGATGCATCAAAGAGTAGGAATGGGCTTCAAGGCTTCCGAAACTTCGGAATCTTTCTCTCCCCAATAAATTTGAAAGAAGCACCACCAGCACGGTCATCATCATTTTCTTCGTCTCCAACTCCTGTGAGGTGAGGGCGAACGGATCTTCCTCCATGGCATGCCTGTGCAGCTAAAGGCTAGGTTTGTGTGGTGTAATGTCATTTTGCGGAAGTCACGTGTAGCTTTGCGATGCGAAGTCCCGACTTTGTGAGGACTTAACGGTGGTGCCGCATTACAAGATGCTGGGTGCCCAAGGGGCCCAAGTCGGCTCATCACAGATCTTTTGGGCTCATTTTAATTCATTTTATCATCTTTGGGGTCGTTTCGACATGTTTCGACATGTTTCGACATGTTTCGACCCATTTCCACCCGTAGCTTGGTCAATTCGAACGGCTGGGACCCGAGGTGGGACCCTGGTGAGGCCTTTGACCCCGCCGGCGACGAGGTGGGACCACAAAAGAACTGGGTGATCCCAGGAAAAGCGCGTTAGAACATACTCCTATATAATATATATTAATATATCATACTTGTAGACGTGACCTAGAGCCAGTGTTTCAAAACTTTATGTGAGCCATCAGTGGGGAGCCACCTTGAGTGTTTCGGTTTAGGCCATAAAGTAGAGGGATTTCCAGTGCTTTCCACTGTACAACTCCCACCACTTTTCAAAAGCCCCCAAGCTCAGCACAAACGATGCATTGCTATCTCCAAAGGACAGCAAGGAAGCAGAAGACCAAGTGGCCTTGGCACCGCAACAGGGGTCACGGATGCCTTATCAGCCACCCGGTTTGGTGAACTGCTGGATGGACTCGGGATGAGCTGGAAGACTGAAGAATGAAGGGAGAATGGAAGGAGAGTAGAAAAATGGTTGACGTGATGAGTTTTTTGAACCCAAATTTGGAGGTAGTATTCATCCCTCTCTAGATGGGTTTGAGACTCCAAGAGATTGGATATTGGAAGATGATTTCACTGTCAAAGGGAACTAAACGCTAGGACACTTATCATGTACATATGTGATTGTGCATTGAAACGCCGTACTGGCTCAAGTCCTGCGCGAGGAAAATAAGAACGCTGTCCGCATGCCATGCACTGAGATTGCCCGGCGCTATCAGCATTACTGGTACTACAGACAAAAGGGATAATCCAGAACAAGGATCAATT
>Ga0126342_10010525_pt1 | contig 16549 bp, 16 predicted proteins | sample Cyp1metagenome_FD_92528 | JGI IMG/M metagenome (GOLD analysis project Ga0126342, IMG submission 92528) | Coral microbial communities from Lord Howe Island, Old Settlement Bay, Australia - Cyphastrea 1 metagenome | ecosystem: Host-associated > Invertebrates > Cnidaria > Coral ... | reverse complement strand
TATCTAATCTATCTAATCTGTCTAATCTGTCTAATCTATCTAATCTATCTAATCTATCTAATCTATCTAATCTATCTAATCTATCTAATCTATCTAATCTATCTAATCTATCTAATCTATCTATCTAATCTATCTATCTATCTATCTATCTATCTATCTATCTATCTATCTATCTGTCTGTATATATATATGCGTGTATATATCTCTATATATATATGCATAGATGATATACAACAATGATTGGTTGGGCTATATGACTGGTTGGTTGCTGAGCGATAAACTGATAAACTCATAATTGAAAGTATATATACAAAAAGAGCGGACTGTGAAGGTACGAGCTGCCAGTGGCAGGGGCACAAACACATATGATTATTACATACATGTATGCACACACATAATAGCAACCAATTGTGGTCATGTGTTTCCGTAGGTCAAACAAAAAATTAAAAAAAAAAACACCACACAAATGAGCAGGTGAATAAAATTGGGTCTTGAGTCTTGACTCTTGACCCGAAGGGCCAGGTATCTCAAAGGTCACAACATGACATCACTCCATCAAGCTGCTTGAAACCATCCCACGGATGAAGAACTACAGTGTAACTTACAGTAACTAGGTTGGCTGATACCTAGTTCTTCAGAAATCAACCCCTTTGGCCCAGCAATCACAACGGGATCCCCTGCTGTTCTGATCAATCTTTGGCACAGGCATCTCCGGATTGGCCGCCTCACAGCCAAACTCTGCAGGAAACCCTGATAAAATCCCCCCGTTTCCATAGGGGGCTCCCTGTAGATTTTTCTTCAACCAAGTCTTGGATTGTGGAATGGATGTTGACCCCTCTATCAACCACTGTTGTGATCTGCTTGGTCGTTGCGACATCAGCACCATCAATCTTAGTAAACTTGGTTTGGTCAGCCACGTTGAAGGGATGGAGACTAAAATGGTTTGAAGGCTTGGGTTTGTCTGACATGTCTGAAAATAGGGTACCCCGGAAATCCAGTGGTTTATCATCATGTTCCAATATGTTTCCCGTTTAATTCAATTGCTATATATTGGGGTGCACCCCACTTGTAGACACGCCCAATCTTCAGACTCTTAGTTATATATATATATATATAAATATGTGTGTGTGTGCGTATAACGTACGATTAGATCCCATCATATCCGTTCGCACCCCTCCGGTAATCAAACGTAGCAAAGAAGAAAAGAAGAATTCACCATTTATAGATGAATTTCCCATCAAAACCTCCATTTAGTTGGGGGATTTTTACATGTTGTCTATATTTTCCCATGATTTTCCCAGTTGATAGGGGAAATCCATATTATGATATAGTTATATAGCCATGGTGTCACCCCAACAGGCGGCCTTTTCCTTCCAAATCCTGGAGCCCCTCTGCGTGAAAAGATGTGCTGTCGGCATCGCAGCCTCGGGAAAAACGAGGGAATTCATGTGGGTAAAACAATCATAAACCATCCCCCAGTCATCACCATAAAAAACGGAAAATGCCCATTGATTTACCATAGCTATGGAAAATGGCCCAGCTATAGTTGATTTACCTATTAAAGATGGTGATTTTCAACAGTTATATTAGTTTACCGGAGGGTAATTATTGGGATGGTTCATCTCTCCATGCTACCTTACAACCAAAAAAAACATGAACGGGGGACACAACTTGGTTGCGCTCTTCATGCTAGTTTGGCGTCCGACACTCCATTCTCACGTCCTAATTGCATGGCATACCATGGCATACCACTTTCCAATGGCAATCGATACATCTCTTCATTGTCCCAGATTGCATAGTTGAACCTTCCAACCCGGATCAAGTTGTTTCTCCCCAGAATAAACTCCACGCAGATAAGTTGGGCCATCGGCATGATGTTCTCGTCGGTTGGGATCAGCAAACAATGTTCAATTATTGCTTCATCCGCATGTGATGGTCTCTTTCTAACCCAAATCCACGTCATGGGTTGCAATATTCACCCATTCAAATCAAAAAAAAATATATTATAATTCTAATCCCATTAGATTCCCATTATACTCTAATCCCATTATGTTATAATTAACCACTAATATCCCATTATAATCCCATCATAATCCCATTCGATTCCCCTTCAGTTTCTTGCGTAAAAATCCAGTGAAATCGCTGCACCGATTCACCAAACTGGCCCCCCGTCGTCAGTGATTGGCGCAAACCCAAGAAACGTGTTGGCGCTGGTAGTCCAGGGCAGAGCCTCGGGCTGAACAACATCAAGGATAATCAATGGGAATTTCAGGATCCTAAAATGGAGGTACTGTACCATATTTTTGGCCATATTTTGTGGGGATATTCATTCCCTTACATAGGCCTTATATAGGCCTTATATATGGTAGGTACCTCCAATTTAGGATCCTGAAATTCCCATTGAAATAAGGATTCAACCATTGATTCCCATCACCCTAATATTACCATCTGGTTATTTCTTAACATAGCCATGGTATAGATGACCCATAGAAATAGATGGTTTACCTAGCTATAAAATGGTGATTTTATTTAAACACCATATTATGTGATATATGAATGCTTGAATATGATGTGAAATATTAGGAAATACCATTCATATCCACTAAGAATAGGGAATTCCTAATGTTAAACACCCCATTTCTATGGTCCCAACTATGTGCAAATTCCCTACTAAACCATGGTTTCTAAGGGGGTGTTTAATATAGGGGGAAGGATTGAAAATGTGGATTCGATTCTGAAAAATTGGGATTTAACTATGATTTGACATGACTTATCAAAAATGGTGAGTGCACCATGAAAACAATGGATTTCATGGGCTATTTTTTGAGACATGGGGATATCATATTAACTCATGGTGATATAATGGGGATGTGCTGTAACAGGTAGAAGGTTATATAATAATAAATAAAAATATAAAATAGTGAGAATGTAATATATAGAAATATTACTGTAAAAATAAATGATTAATAGTCCATTAAGCAACAAAAATTGTGCTATAATGGGGCTATCATGGAATATACATAGTATTGAGATGGAATATTGGTGGGACCCAACCCCGATTTACCCGGTATCGATCCCTCTGGTCATTTGATGGCATGTGTAGAAACTAACCTTAGTGGCTGATGGGTATTTATATAATGGGATATAACTATGATTATAACTATGGTTAACTATGTTTATATACTATGTTTTACCTTAGTTCATGGGATATAACTATGACTATAACTCTGAGATTAACGAACCAACTATTCAGAATGATAATCCAATGAATTGATTTTCCTCTGGCAATAACTAACAGTTTGCGATTGAGCATCATATTTCTTACCAGGTAAATCATCCAAATAACCGGACCATGCTCAATAGCAGAGATAAAGTGCCAAATGATAGATGGATAGTTGGAAAGGTGGATGGATGGATATATAGATTGACGGATGGATAGATAGATAATCAGATATATGGATGGACAGATGGATAGATGGATAGAAAGATCGATAGAAAGGTTGATAATTAGAAAGGTTGATAGAAAGATGGATGGATAGATAGATGGACTGGATAGATGGACAAATATGTAAGTAATGATGCCAGTAGATAATGATAGATTTCGGAAGATGTGCGTTTGATTGATGCCCCAACGAAAGAGGTGCCAAATTCTTCTCGCAATTGATGTTAAGCCTTATGGGCCAACACAAGGCCAAGGCGCAGAAGGCTTCAAACTCCATCCGTTGCCCGGTGGATTCCAAGAACGAGACCTCACCCGGTGTCCCAACACCAGGGATTTGTTGATTCCAAAATGAAGGGATACACCATCTACGAGCCTTGATGAGACTGATATCATTGATATCATATGGTGGCCAGTTAGAATCATTTTATTTCGGATTTGTGTTTGAAAAAGAAGGTTCAGCCATGGGATTTTTGGTGTATCGTGGTGCCCTTTTCAGAATCCCAAAGAGTTTCGTTGAGCACTCCAACATAGTCCAACCATTCAAACCCAGAAGGACATTGCCTTTCGCTGCATTCTCCCTCGTTTGTCAGGGTTGCCATTTGCCATCATTCCCATCAGTAGGATACCACCATGAATGCCAGTTTTTCTTGGTTGAATCCTCATGTTACAGTTTGTTGGTTGTTTCTGCGTTTTCTTCCCATTTTCAGCCATTCTTGGAAACCTTCCCTGCAATGTAGAAAACCCACCGATAAGCCATTCCGTTCTGTTCGCATAAATCTTAGATGTTGGGGGCTTAGAAGTGAGCATATCCTTGTTTCTACCACCCTACCCAGCTTTCGCAATTCAAGCAACATTTCGCCCCAAATTTCAACTATATAGACTGTTGCAAACCCAAAACCAGATGCCAGAAACCAACTCAAGTTTACCTGCAGTCGGTGGATTGAAACCAGGGTCTATGGCATTGGGTTTCCTAATCCCTTCCCTCCAAAATTAAATACCCCAGAAATCCGTGGGTTGGTATTCGATCTGTTCAACTTGGGTGCCCAGCGGTATTTGATATCAAGGAGGGGTGGGATTGTCGATCAAAATCACGATTATCACCCATGTTGCCTGGTCGAATGCATAAAATATCCCGAATGTTGTGTCTGAAAAGGAGATACGCTCAGAAATGGCAAGTGTTTATGGAGACATGAGCAGCATCAAAAACCTGGTTGCGAACTCGTTCTAGTGGTTTGTTCATCGCTATTCCAATGATTATTGGCAGATAATTTTTCCAGAAGTTAGCCAAATCTTCAAAATTAACAATTCACATCAATAAACATCAATAAACATCAATAAACATCAATAAACATCAATAAACCATGGTTCATCCTTTTTCCCACCAGCTAAATCCATGTTTAAATCCATCCCTATTCATCCCTATGCTTGCCCAGCTGCCATGGGCTGCAGGAAGCTGCGCAGGTCCGCGTCCAGGCCTCGGCCCGGCGGTGTCCTTTGTGGTGTTTATGGCAAATACAGGGGATAAGTAGGGGATACCCTCTGGTAATTTAACATAACTATGGAAAATCACAATTTTTAATGGGAAAACCATCTATAAATGGGCCATTTTCAATAGCTATGTTAGTTTACCAGAGGATAAGTAACACCCCATAATCATTCATAATAAGTATGGGATAAGTAATGATAGTTATCCCCTGTATACTTATCCCATATTTTATGAATGATAAGTATGGAATGCTTAATGATTATGGGATTTTTAATGATTATGGGGTGTAATGCAGGGGATATTATGGATTATGGGATTCTTAATGGTTCTTAATGATTATGGGAAATAATTAATAAATACACCCCATACCCTCTGGTAAACTAACATAACTATGAAAAATCACCATGTTTAATGGGAAAAATCACTATTTCTATGGCCATTTTCAATAGCTATGTTAAATTACCAGAGGGTAATCATTAAGAATCCCATAATAATGCATAAATACATCCCATAATAGGTGTATTAGTGGAATAATCCCATAATATTACAGTCGTTAATCCCATAATAGTGGTGTATAGTGTATGGATAATCATTGATTATATAAGTATGGGGTAAGTAATTTTATCACATCTCAATTGGCTGGCTACTGATGGGATGAATCAACAATAATCCATAATCATTGATTATAATGATCATAGATCATCATCAATAACCATGGACTTATTTTCTAATCACGTAATCATCATAGTTGATCCATCGCACAAAAAATTAAATGCACCCCATTTTAAAAGGTCCCAACTATGTGGAAATCCCCCACTAAACCATGGTTTCTGGGGGGGTGTTTAATATTAGGGGCAAGGGATTAGTAGCATACATGTTGTCATCAAGAAACTTGTTTCTAAGAGGTCTTTTTTCACATGATTTTAAAATGATTTGAAATAGGGTACAACTTGACTAGCCACCAAAACCATCCAAAGTCAAGAGGATACAGCCACAAAAAAATGCGGATATGTTACTGTTTTAAATTAAAGTAGCACGCATGATAATTTGATATGAGTTGATATCTACAGTAATGATATCTAGAATTCTGGGAATGACGTGATTGAAAGCTTGGGAAATGATTTGGACGAGTTTCCCAAGAAACATCGCCACTTTTTTGGGGGGTCCGTCAGTCCAGAAGAATGAGTCATCCAGGATCCAGGGTAGATGGTTTACCTGACCTATTGAAAATCTATGTGGCTATCAAAACCCTGGCACTCTGCCGAATTATTACAAACATATTCCCCCGGAGATCCCCGAATTCTGATGAATTATGGGCATTTATCCGATTTATCCCTTGAATATTAATATGGAATCTATACTATATTATATATATATATATCTCTCTCTCTCTCTACAACCTCTATATCTCTAATATTCTCTAATATCTGTGTATATCTGTATATGACATGTTGAATCGTTTTGACCCATGCCCGTTCGAAAATTAGGTGATGTTCTGCCAGGTTCAGGCTCTGGTCCATGGCCTGGGCTCCTCACCATCTAAGCAAATGCTTTCCGCTTGCAGCTCACCCTGGCAGTATTTGGGGGCGCCTCTCTCTGGTCCAAATCTGGGCTCTTCACGGATCAAACTTCCTGATTCTTCCTGTAAGATGTTCCTTTAAAGAAGAAAAAAAAGCTGGGAGATTCTGGGCCCATTCACCTCTTAGTGTCTAGTGCCTCGGAGGAACCTCTTAGTCTGGCCCGGCCAGAGTTGCAGACCCAATGGTTCCAGAAGAGAAGTTCCCTCAGCTACCCTCTGGTAAACATACAAAAAGCTATTGAAAATGGCCATAGAAATAGTGAGTTTTCCCATGAAAAATGGTGATTTTCCATAGCTATGTTAAATTACCAGAGGGTATCTCAAATTTCCCTTTCAACGGGAGTGAAATCGCCTCTGCGTCTTTGGAGGTCAGCAAATCGAACAGGAGTCTGAAGGTCCGTTGCTTTGTCTCCTGACTAATTTGGCGCATTTCGCCGGATGAATTGGGAAGCGTTGCCAAGCCGAGCAGGGACTGGGGTTACTACCAATTTGAGTCACTTCCACCTAGAGGACACAAACTGCCATACCCTTGAGGGTTTTCAATTAGGGGGACAGGGAACAGGGGACCTGGGGACACAATCTTCTTGGACAACTACGAGTACTTCTGCACAAGTCACGAAAACCTTTTTTTTGAGTCACTTGCGCGCACCTGCAGGGTTTTAAATTACCGGACCTGGGGGGGACGTGGGGACACGGGGCAACGGGGCAGGGGATTTGGGGACACGGGGCATGGGGACAGGTGGGAATGGGACATGGGAACAAGTGGTGGGACAGGTCAACATGAATTCAAGATGCATACCAACAACCTTACCATGCGAGCAGGTATCTGATTTGCTGTTAGTTTCCTAGAGATGTCCACAATTTCACACCATCCCAAGAACATGCAAATCTACCAGGTGCACAAGCGAGAAAGAAGACACAGGCAAATTAGGCAGGTGCACAAGCGAGAAAACATCTACTTGCTCTGTTTCCTGCAAATTCCTCACTGGTTGGTGGTTCCAACCCCTCTGAAAAATATGAAAGTCAGTTGGGGTTATTACTCCCAAGATATGGAAAAATAAAATTCATGTTCCAAACCACCAACCAGCTCAGGTTTCATAGCATTCAACATGAAGAGATGCAGCCGGTGCAACTCCTCAAAGAGTTGCCGCGAATTCTCCCCCACCTGGGGAGTCAATGGCCTGGGGCGGTCGCAGAAAAACTGGTCACTTGTTGTGAATACCTGAACCTGGTGGCGCGCAAGCAGCCAGGAATCATGGCCAATGGAATCTGAATTGATTAATGATCATAGATCATCATCAATAGTCATTGACTCAAACTTATCTTTTAATCACATAATTAATTATCATAATTGATCCACCCCACTAATATTAAATACCCTCATTCTATGGTCCCAAATACGTGTCAAATCTCCTACATCCACCATGACGGAAACGAAGGTGATGCTGCAAAAAAACCGAGTGCTGTGCGCTTCCTCTGAAAGTGCCTAGCGACCACCGCTTGGAGCACACATCATCGTGGTCACAGGGCACCCTTTCTGGTGTTTCACTTATGAGATGATGAATCAGATAGATTACCTGCCATTCCTACGATGCTCATCCAAGCAAACCACTAACTACCACTGCTTTAGACAGAAAATGAAAATTGAAAATGATCCTCATTTTGAGACCATGTTGCTGTTGAACAAGGGTGGGTATCCACCAGACTGCACTTGTTTCAAATAGAGTGCTACACCCATTTGGGTGGCTTAGAATCCAAAACCATGCTCATTGGCTCAAAACCCACTCAGTGCTGGTTAAACTCCATGTAGATAGATATAGCGCCAAAAAAAAAATAGAAAAGTTCCAAATCATCACTAATTAGAACTGAACTTTACTAAAATCTCTCTTTTGGGGGATGTTATAGATTATATAGAGATTATGATTCTGCTATTGGTAGAGCAGCACTATATATATATATATATGTGTGTGTGATTATTATATATGTATATTTATATGTATGTTTTTTATATACATGTTCCTTCTGTTTTGCTTACAGTAGAAATCCCTGTTTCTGTTGGTTCCTTCCCCCTCCCCTTTGTCGCCTGCGGTGTCGCCGATCCTCTCCTGCCCAGGCCGAAGAGGAAGTCGCCAATGGGCAGGCCATCCTTGTTGCGCTCCTTGGATGCGCTCCAAGTTATTTGACATCAGCCAGTATCAATGGATTGGGAGGGAAAACTTACAGGAAACCCCTCCAATTTTATGGTCAAAAGATGTCAAAAGCATTCAAAAGCATGGTTTCCGGTTTCGATTTTCCCGTATAAACCAATCCATTGACAGTATCTATCTGAATTATGGGATGTTATTGCTGGATATTGCTGGATTATGGGGCCAAATGGGCGAACTTCTTAGTGGAATGGCTGAATGATGAGGTTTTTGTTGACAAATATCCTCAAGAAAATGCGACCCAAGCGGATTATTGACGATATATACAGGATGTGAACCGCTACAGCACAGTCATGCGGCACACGTTGAGCTTCTCACTATGAATGGGCCTCGACCAGTTCTGGGATGAAACCTCAGAGATCTCAGAGGCGAGCCAGAGTCAATTGACCGAGTGGATCAGCAGCAGCATCCGAGTTGGTTCCTTCCCGACACAGTCTCTTCAAGTCTCTTCCTTCCGAATCATCACGAACATAAAGAGATGTATGGTCTCTTCATGTCTTCTGAGAATCTGGGCCACAAGAATCTCATGGCTTATCGTACTGTTCAACTATAAACTTGCCATTTTGGGGTACCCCTATGCACAGCATACAATATATGGTGTATCTATGGTGTATATTCATGAAACCCTACATGCGAGTTGACGTGTTGCTGCTACCCTGCGCTTCTGAGCAGCACACTCCGGCTGCCCACCCAGATCCTGCACACCGACATATGATGTGCCCCAGCCGGGAGCTGAACCAACGATATCCCAGTTGGGTTGTGACTGCTCCGAGCATCCCATTTACCCTCTGGTAAACTAACATAACTATGGAAAATCACCATTTTGTAGCTGGGTAAATCCACTATAAATGGCCATTTTCAATAGCTTTTTGTATGTTTACCAGAGGGTAGGTGTGGAATATCTGGCCTTTGACTGGCGATCACTTTCTTGCTTCTGCCGGCGCAAAGACACCCATCCTGAACGCCGAGTCATGACGAATCTGGATCTATCGATGGCCCTTGAACGAATTCACCAGCCTGAAGAGTTGGGCCAGTTGAGGATGATTCCGCTTTCATGGGCAGTTCATGGGCCATCATTCCAGGGACTCGCAGTGTCGCAAGATCATTTCTCCAAATTGCTCCCATTACATTGCCATTGTACCACCATTTTTGTTGGTTAAGTCACCATGTTTGTTGGTTAAGTCACCATGACATAACCATTCAAAAGGGGCAGTTGGTGGAGTCGCGGGTTCTTAGTCAATTCCCATTCATATCCAGTTTTGGGTGGATGTCAAATCTCCTAAGTCCGTTGGTTTATCATGTTCCCAGGTGCCGAGCGATCGGAGTAGCTCCGGGAGTAAGCCAGTCGATTGATGAAGTCCTGCTGAGGCCAGGCTCCATAAATCGGGGTACCCCAATAGCTGGATGGTTTAGTTCGTGGAAAACCCTCTTCAAATGGATAATTTGGGGCTACCCCCATTTTAGGAAATCCTCATATAAATGGTCCCATATCTGTTAATATTCCATGGTTAATGGTTAGTGGTTAATATCCCCATAGTTGAATGGTTAATAATTGTTAATATCCCCATATTCAATGGCTAACATGCGTTAATATCCCCATAGTCAATGGCTAACATGTGTTAAACCCCCCAGATTCACTGGTTGATATCCCCATGCTCAATGGTGAATATATCCATATTCAATGGTTAATATCCCCATATTCAATGGTTGATATCCCCATATTCAAATGGTAATATCCACATGTTAGTGTTGATGCATGTTGATATAATGGTTGTTATAGTATTTAGTTAATATCATGTTAATATTAATGTTTCTGTTTCTTTGACAGGTGATACAAATAATTGTGCTTAATAGTGGTTATTCATCATTGTTGGTAAATATAACTACATACAATAGAGTGGTGATATAAGGGTTCTCATTCCCATGGTCAATGGTTAATGCCAAAAAAAAGTCCGACCATTTGTTGACCGTTTCACCTATCGTTAACCCCTGTATGTTTTGATCGTTAAATCACCATTCATAATGCTTATAACATGATCCATGGATATAATGATCCATTATAATGCTTATAAATTCCATTAATCACCATATATCACCACTACAACCTCGATAAAAAGATATGAATCCACAACTTTTTCCAGGCCTCTTTGGTCTCCATAGAGGCCTTGCTCGGGTCCTGGCTGTGGATGTTTAAGGATGATTTTGAAGTTTCGGGGAAGTGGCTACCAGAAAATTGGGGTGGATCTAACTATCAAAGTAGCCGATTTAAGGATCGAACATGGAGATTCATACTGGTTCATATATAGAATACCCAAAAACGTTGGCAAGGTGATGGAACTCCAGTATTGGACAAGATCTATCAATATCTAACAATCGGATCTAACCATCAACAGTTGGGATTTGGGCGGCAATCATAGATTCTCCCTACAAACGTAAACTCTTCCATTGGACTTTGAGATGCAGGCTAGCTTATGTACTGTGAAAGCTGTGCCTGTCCATCACGGGTTGAAGGGATACACTGATACATCTTAAGGCACACCCACATCACAACTAGGCCCCAGTCCATGCCAATATCCGGCTGGAAGGTTACTCCAGGCGGGAGCGCCTTACGGTTAAACTGACAGGAGAATCGACCGGAGATCTGCTGGGAAATCGTGGGAATCATGTCATATCATGTCTCATGGTAATCTGTTGTAAGCACCTTGGGATATCTTGGGAAAGCTGAACTGCTCAGAACCCACTGGTGAATCCAGGATACAAAAGTTGACCCCGTGGTTGAGTTTCCTTCATGGAATAAACCAGGGCTTGTTAATAGAGATATCAAGGGGTTGGTTGACATCAACTGGGTAACCCTCTGGATCCCTCAGGTAATTGCAAATGTAGCAACCTCTCCGGAATATTCTGGAATTGGGACAGCCAAGAGATTAATTAATTATATACCAAGTTTGGTGATGCTTACCACCCTAAAATGAGGGAAAACTCCAACATCTCACTGTGACACGTGGGGGAATGGCATTATTACATTGGTTGCATCTGAAAATCTATAGGAAACCCGCAAAATCGAGTACTTAATCATCATATAATCATGTATCATCATTTCCTTTCATAAGATGGCCATAGATGGCCATAAATTGATGGTACACCCATGTATACCCCCTTACTCCAGGCGGAGAAGAGTTCAGAAAAAGCGGCTCGAACCGACTCCAGATGTCTCTCCCGTCGCCGAACAGCGTCTTCATACAGGGAATCGTACCTGTTACCAAGTCCTAACGGCTTGGATGGGGTGGTTTAACCAAACAGAATAGCTATTCTGTTAACCGGGGATGACCCACAGCCGGGCTGGGTCATGCTGTCTCTGTCAAATTAGAATCACAAAAAATTGGTGTTGAAAGTGTCAACGCAACCCAGCCATGGTTAATAGTGTGAGGTGACCACGAATCTTGACCCACCCACCGGGTAAGCCACAAACACTGCCGAGGTCCCAGGGCACAAGGTCCCCGTAATCTTTAGCCGAGCGAGTCTTTGGGAGATCATCTCTGCAGACTTCTGATCAATGTCAGGCTTGAAAGTGCAACCTCGGCTGTCCATGATCGCCCGGGTGATAAGGGGACCACCAAGTTCTTGGCCACACCTTAAACTGGTGTATAGAACATTATAGAATGCCCTTGCAGTTGGCCTTGTGCCCTTTTTAGAACCAACCCTTACCGACCACTTAGAACCGAGCGGTCACCCATGCTGAGGGCGCCGCCATCCATTTCCGCCTGCTCTTTTATGTTCCGCAGCCTTTCCATCTTCATCCTGGTCTTCAGTCCAGCCGGGTCTTGCAGCGACCTGCGGCTGTAGACTGTAGACACACCCTTCGCACAAGAAACATGAAAAGAACAAGACCTCTAGGGTTCAACTGCCAGAAGGTGACGTGCCAAAATGCTTCAAACACTTCAAGAATCCTTAGAGATTTCTGCAACATCCTACGGTTTCAAGACCCTCCAAAGCGACTTTCTTGGTCCCCGCCCCACAGGGGGCCAGCACCAGGCGTCCGGCCTCGAAGTGCCTTGAATCCTTCGTTGCGACACCTGCGGCCAGCACCAACTTGATTCGATCGGGAAAATCCATGATCCAAGTAATATACAGCACATATATAGAGAGAGAGAGAGGTATGCAATGTGTGTCTACATATACATAATGATATACATATATGTATTATATGGATTTATAATGATTTATATAGATTGTATAGTTGATGTTGTCGGCCAGATGCACACATCCCATTCGCAAGGGCCAGTACCGCAGGCTCATCAAGTTTCGCACTCACCAACATTCACCACCCACAACGGGGATACGACATGAAACCAGTCACGATGGATTGATCGCAGCCTCAATCACCGGCTTGAACCTTGGTCAAAGGCAAGTTGCAGAAGTTTGGCCGTGCTGAAGTTTATGCCAACATTGTGGAGAGCCAGGCATTATGAAGCTGCAATTGCCAAAAGTTTGGATATGCAGATATTTGTAGATAGGCATATCCATATGCAGATATTTGTTCCAGATAAATATCAAACTGACCGTATATATGCCTATCATTATGTAGATATTTATCTTATTTGTCTACATAAAATGACCCGTATATCAACCGCAAATCTGGTGATTTGATGTATTTCTTTGGAGCAGTGGGGAGCGAAGCTCTCAAGACAGTTGAGGACTGTCATCACCCATCATGAAGTGGTTCTACACTTGTGCTGCACTGGGCTGCATACCCAATAGTAGGGGAGGACCAGTCAGCTAGATTGGGGTTTAGGAGTTTAGGCCTTACCCTCGCGTGGAAAAGCATCTGAACTTTAGGAGTGGGCATATTCCCTGAGCAAGTACTTCCATCAGGCTCAGCAATAAGTGGATACTGAAATAGCCAAACCTCGTGGCCATTTCAACTCTTGACTCCATTGTGAAGCTGCCGCGCCGAGACACGTGGCTTCCTGTTCTTCCTGCTGACGCTGAAGCTCGTCGCGCATCTCCTGAAGCACAAATGCCGAACTCACCAAGAATACGCTGTTGGCAACATCTAGCAATGGTCAAAAGTGTTTTTGCTATATTTCTATAGATCTAGGCGCATCAGTATATATATATACAGGTGTGTGTGTGTGTGCGTGTGTGTAAATATATATAGTTATACAATAGTATAAATATGTAACATATATATATAATTATACATTAAAAGAATGTGCATCACCCATCTTTCAGGGGCTGATATACCCCAATTCATGCACTTTCTCTCTCCATAATTTCTGTGCAACCAGTCACTTGCAAACCACTTGCGATTCTTGACCAGGAAAACCGTTGGCTGCACTTCACGTCACTTCCCAACCATCAGTTATTCTTGACTCCATCCCAAGTTGTCTGGGTCAAACCCTATTCTCTCTAGTTGATTTCTAAAAACTAAATGATTTAAGTCTATCAAAATCCCTTACCCTCTGGTAATTTAACATAACTATGTAAAATCACCATTTTTAATGGGAAAATCCACTATAAATGGCCATTTTCAATAGCTATGTTAGTTTACCAGAGGGTATGGGAAAAAATTGAGGCATGGAGCCAACCTTGCCCACGCCGCTCCTGCAGGTGTCGCATCTTCAAGGCTCTTCTGGCCGCGTCGTTGTGGAGCCTCCGTGGCCACCAATTGGCGGTTGAATTTTTACCCTCTGGTAATTTAACGTAGCTATTGAAAATCACCATTTTTAATAGGAAAATCCACTATAAATGGCCATTTTCAATAGCTATGTTAAATTACCAGAGGGTAACCCATCCCCCAGTTCATGACTTTCATGATTGAAATGACTCAATGTGATTCATCAAGAGATGGACATGAGACGGACGGCAGCTCATGAATCAGTTGGACATTCATTACAAGTTTGGTGTTGCCACGTGTTGGTCATACACCCACTGTGTCAAATCATCTCCGAAAGTATGCCCCCAAAGCATGGTAAATCAATATTTTCTACTATTTTTGTTTTAACCAGTATTGATAGGTTATATCCCAATTATATCCAACTATCCCCATAATTTTGTTTTGCTTTACAAGGATATCCAAACCCCAGGAGAAAAAAAACATAAACCCGCATGTATCATCATGTATCTGAATTTACTGTATGTACCAATGTGATCCCTAATAAGGGAAATGTTTATAATTATTTATACCCACAATATTTCCATGATACCACCATTTTTGTTGCGTAAACCCACCATTTCCATAAATCAATTTAATTCATCCAGCTTATTGGATGTTATTGGATGACAATTCCATACAAATCACAATTTTTGGATGGTTAAATTTAAATTCCAATCTTAGATTACAACTTTTGCTGGTTAAACCAGCATTTCTGCTGGTTAAACCACCATTTCCGATGGTTAAACCACCATGTTTGCTGGTTCAATCCCCGGTCAGACCGCGCTCCACCGAGATTTTAGGAGACAAAATCGAGCCTCTCCCCTGGCGCTGCGCCGAGATCCGTGGATCGCCGTTGCCACGCGGCATAGCGGGCTGTGCCCGGCCTTTTTGGGGCACGGCCGGAAGTGCAGTTCCAGCTCTGAATGGATAATAATGGATATATGTATGTATTGATTTATTCATTTTTTAAAATACATGTAGATAGATGGCTACCCAATAGATCAGGTTAGACAATTTTCTGCCTAATAGTTAATATAGTTAATTTGTTGTCTTAGAGAAACAAATAACTATTAGACGACTATAATTTTCATTTTAACTAAATAGTTGTTTTTCAAAAATTTAGGAACTCTTTTTAAACTATGTTTAAACCATGTTTGAACTTGTTTAAACTTGTTTTAACTGTTTTAAAACGATGTATATATATATATTGAAAATTGTTTAACTTGTTTTTTTGAGCTTAACCATTTTCAAACTATATATATTGTCACTAGGTTTCAACATTTTGTTATTTTACTTCGAATATTTGTTTTTTTTAAGAAAAGGCAAGACTAGGAACATCATGATTTACACACAATAATCCTACAAAAGCACAAGTAATCCTATGAGCGCCCTGTGCGTTCTTTTGTCAAAAGCAAGCATTCAACACACATTCTCTTGGACAAGGGCCATGACTGCCATTCTTTCACACATTCGAAAATGTGCTGCTCACACAATGTTTCATAGTAATCCTGTACACAATGCTACAAAGTAATCCTAGAAACTTATGTTTTTTTTAGTACATGCATCACATGTTTGAAAAGAAAAATATATTATATATATATACATATATTCGAATCTAAAGATAAAAGCTCTTTTAAAAAAAAAAAAACTTAACTATAACTAATAGTTAACTTTAAATTACCTAAATAGTTAATTTTGAAAGTGGCAAAAATAACTTGAAATAGTTAGGAAATTAACTATTAACTAGGCAGAAAATTGCCTAACCTGATCTATTGGGTAGATAGATATAAATAGATATAGATACAAATGTCCAAAGTTCTTCCGGGGACATGTGGTGAACTATATATATATATACTATAGTTGTTGGGCCATATAGTGAATAGTGAACTAAGTCGACACATACACACGCATACATGTGTATATATGGTCCCGTGTCCCGTGTTCCCACCCCCCCCCCCATGGGATGGGGGGGGGTATGATGCCCCTGTGGTGGTGTATATACATACATACATACCTACATACCTACCTACCTACTTACATACCTACGTACATGCATACATACATACATACCATTACATTACCTTACCTTACATTACCTTACCTTACATTACCTTACCTTACATTCCATACATACATACATACATACATACATACCTACATACCTACATACCTACATACCTAC
>Ga0126342_10010524_pt1 | contig 16550 bp, 14 predicted proteins | sample Cyp1metagenome_FD_92528 | JGI IMG/M metagenome (GOLD analysis project Ga0126342, IMG submission 92528) | Coral microbial communities from Lord Howe Island, Old Settlement Bay, Australia - Cyphastrea 1 metagenome | ecosystem: Host-associated > Invertebrates > Cnidaria > Coral ... | reverse complement strand
TTGTAGACATACACCAGATTGTTAAACACCATATTAATCATATTAATCATATTAATCATATTAATCATATTAATCATATTAATCATATTAATCATATACATATATATATTTAATATATATATATATACCATATATAAACCATATATATAAACCATATATAAACCATATATATACCATATATAAACCATATATAAACCATATATAAACCATATATAAACCATATATAAACCATATATATACCATATATAAACCATATATAAACCATATATATACCATATAAACCATATATAAACCATATATAAACCATATATAAACCATATATAAACCATATATACCATATATAAACCATGTATATACCATATATAAACCATATATATATAAACCATATATAAACCATATATAAACCATATATAAACCATATATAAACCATATATAAACCATATATATACCATATATAAACCATATATAAACCATATATAAACCATATATATACCATATATATACCATATATAAACCATGTATATACCATATATAAACCATATATAAACCATATATAAACCATATATAAACCATATATAAACCATATATAAACCATATATAAACCATATATAAACCATATATAAACCATATATATACTATATATATACCATATATAAACCATGTATATACCATATATAAACCATATATAAACCATGTATATACCATATATAAACCATATATAAACCATATATATACCATATATATACCATATATAAACCATGTATATACCATATATAAATTAAACCATATATAAACGATGTATATATATAAACTTTATATATAAACCATGATGGAATTCACTACAGCCATCGGACTCCGAATCCGAAAAAATTCGGCGAACCAATCGGACTTTGGCCCGTCTTTGGGTTGGACACGGAGACGGAAGGAGAGGTCGCCTCAGGCTGTCAGGGGTCGAGTCCGAGAATCATCACCAATCATCACCATAGAGAGCACTACCCTCTGGTAAATTAACATAGTTATGGAAAATCACCATTTTTAATAGGTAAATCAACTATAAGTGGGCCATTTTCAATAGTACCCTCTGGTTATGTCAAAATAGCTATTGAAAATGGTCCATTTATATCCATTTATAGTTGATTTACCTATTGAAGATGGTGATTTTCAGGGTCTATGTTTATTTACCAGAGGGTATCATGACAAAAGAAATGACCATCATCATGATAAATATATATATATATTAGTAATATCATAATAGTAATATAATATCATGTAATGATGGTTCATAATAGTAATATAAAAAGAATCATCATCATCATCATCATCATTAGTTTATCATGAACCATCATCATCATTAGTTTATCATGAACCATCATCATCATCATCAGCATCATCATCATCATCATGATCATCATCATCATTAGTTTATCATGAACCATCATCATCATCATCATTAGTTTATCATGAACCATCATCATCATCATCATCAGTTTATCATGAACCATCATCACCATCATCATCATCATTAGTTTATCATGAACCATCATCATCATCATCATCATCATTAGTTTATCATGAACCATCATCATCATCACCATCAGCATCATCATCATCATCATCATCATCATTAGTTTATCATGAACCATCATCATCATCATCATCATTAGTTTATCATGAACCATCATCATCATCATCATCATCATAATCATCATCATCGTCATCATCATTAGTTTATCATGAAACATCATCATCATCATAATCATCATCATCATCATCATCATCATTAGTTTATCATGAACCATCATCATCATCATCATTAGTTTATCATGAACCATCATCATCATAATAGTAATATAATAAGAATGATGATGTTTATCATAATGATGATGATTTATCATGATGATGTTTATCATAATAGCAATACAATAAGAATAATCATCATCATGAAGCATCATCTTCTTCTTCATCATTAAAAAAAGGAAGAAAAAATGCTGATAAATGGATCCCTTTGCCAGAAATCACTGAATCATCTACAATCAAGATGCATCTTTTTCCCATAATCACAATATTTTAGAATAATCACATGATATCACATGGATCCACATGTCATGTCACTGCTCTGCGTGCTCTGCGTACCTTCCGCTCCAAGTTGCACTGTATTCATGCGGCTTCTCTACCGTCAGCTGTGCTCCCTTGGGATCTGGTTCCCGGCGCATCCAGGTGTAATTCTCCTGCGCGTTTATGAAAGGACGCAGGTCATCACTGAGACAGTTGGACTGATCGAATCGCATGATGTCACATTTTTTCGAGTTTTCCTTCACCAGTCACCTCCAACCATCAAGCGTCTACGACATTAACCACGGTAATAAACTTAACCTTAAAGATATTAAAGCAGAATTGAGCACGTTAACCACCGGCCAATCAGGTTCACCCCTTCTAACCAGCAACCACCTATCCATCTGACCATCCATTAGCCATCCTAGCCCGTCGGCCCGTTGGAGCGTTCCTTCTGCGACAGCAGGGACCAGTTCATACACTCCGTGAAACCCGCCATAGCCAGTTCTGTGCGCACCATGTCAGACAAATTATTCACCGGCTGCCCGCCAGACCTTGGAAGAGCGGCGGAAAGGAATTTTGGCAAATGTTAATCATAAGCTCTATAGTTAGTATAGTCTATATCATATATATATAGTAATAGCTAATAGTAAATGATGAATCAGTATAGTCTATATTATAATATGCTAATCATATATATTATATATATATATGTGTGTTTGTGTGTGTGTATCTGTAGATATATATATATATAGTAATAGCTAATCGTAAATGATGAATGATCTGATCAAGATTGCCAAATATTTGATATCAACAGAAAGACCTACAGAACGCCTGAAAACCATCGATCCAAGTCATTGATCTTCGCCCCATCCCCCAGTCTCGGACTCCGACACGGCCACCGTTTGCGGCACGCTGGTCTCCAGGTTGTTGTAGCCATACGAAATGGCCAAGTCCTCTACGAGATCACCTCAGGTTTTCTGAAATTGGACCCCTATAGTTGGGATGATGCAAAATGACCAACTCAACAGTTTAACTAATGACCCCCAAAAATGGTGGTTTTTCTGGGATGGCTTGGATATCTTGGATGAAAATTTACCTTAGATGATGTTCCCATGATTTCTAGGTTGATGTCACGACGATTTTCCCACGATTTCAGTGTTTTCCAGGTGGCATTCGTGCATGATGTCACTGCGCGTCACTGGCACCTGAGATGACGCCCGAAATGAGCTGAGCGCAATCGCATAGCAATCTCCAAAGAGATCGAAAAGTTGAATGCCATGCTTAAATCAAGAATGGCAGATTTACAACTAATTGGTGGTATACCTACCTACCCCGGCTACTCCCCTCAAAAATATGAGTGAGTCAGACTGGATCATCATCCCTTTTTTTTGGAAGTCATAAAAGTCCATGGTTCCAGTCACCAACCAGAGAATTTCCTGCATCTTTTTTGGGGGTTCATCCTCTGCACCTGGATATTTCGGCGGTTTTGGCGGGGGCCGACCAGATTCCAATGGTCAAGGGGGAACCACCCTGAGCCATCAATCTTTTGGATCTGGAACTCTAAAAACTCGTTGGTGGTGTACCTACCCCTATGAAAAATGATGGAGTTCGTCAGTTGGTGTTATTACAGCCAAGATATGGACAAATAAAATTCATGTTCCAAACCACCAACCAGAAAAAGTAACCATGTTTCCAGTGGCGAAATTCATCTTTCCAAGCCCTAGCCTTTTGGGGCCACGGCCCAAGTTCCAGGCCTGGACTTTCAAGACATCTTTGTCCTTGCCCACGTCACAGGGCAAACCTCGTGGCTGAGCTGGGTGCCATTGGTTGCTGCCTCCCTTCAGCCATTGGCTAGTCTTATGCTAGTTCCTACTACCTTTCAAAAAAAAATAACTTGGTAGATCTCACTAATATTTGGGAAAAACAATACGCCCATGTTTGGCCAAAGTTTGAACCAATTTGGAGTATAAAACCGGCCCAACCAAAGTTCAGGGTTGCCGTTGGCATGATGGGTTTAAGTGACATCCAAGATCATCCAAGATCATCCAAATGGGGCCCCATCAACTCCATCGCTCAAGGAGCCCAACTGATGTGCTTCAACGAAACTTCTGTATTTTTTAGCTTACCAACCTCTGTGTTTTTGGTTCCCCAAAAAAAATCACGTCCTAATTTGTGTTGCCATGGTTTTTCCATGTTTTTCCCAGGTTTCTGTTGGGCCAGCCCATCCCTTGGGCCCATCCCAAGCCCGGCCAAGCAACTCATCTTCCGCAGATAGTCACGGACCTGCTCGCCCGTGAGCTTCTCGAGGCCCAGGGCCTGCTGCATCCGTGGGATGTTCGCCGTCATCTCCTGACCCAACGGCATGGGGAACTGGGATGGAATGCATGGAGAAGATGAATTTTTGGGTTTTTTTCTTCGATAACAAGACAGGTCACTAAAATATTTCCTAGAATTAGTAAAGAATTAGTTGCTTTTATGTTTTGTAGATGCATAAAGGTCATAAAGTTGCAAATGATGCAAAATGACTTTGCCTGTCTACCGAGTTTTCCTCTCTGTAATACACTTCCTTCCCTCAGCTTTCAGGCTATGCAATTGCTTCCGTGCAATCTAAGCATGGCCATCCGCCACTGACTGTCGCCAATGTCGGCCATAATCGCCGCTTTTCAGGGACTCTAACTGGTGAAAACGCGCCAACTGATGCACCCTTCTAAGATCTAATGGATATGACAGGAACACACAATTGATTCATCGTACCTGGTCCCTTTTCTAACCAGAAAAGTTCCCACCTAGGCCCGCGCAAAAAGAACAGTCCAAGCGGCCCGCGAGTCCAGCATAGGATAGATCCTCTTGTCACCTGCCAGTCGATGACTCACAGCTGGGTAGTTCCTGGGCATCCTGGAATGAAATATTCAGAGTCTCGTTGGAAAATCATCCCATCCCCTTAATAGCCTTAATATTAAACACCCCCTAAACGAAACCATGGTGTTTAGTAGGGAATTTCCACATCATTGGAACCATTTAGATCCATTTAGGGGGTGTTTCCACATTTAGGTGATGGGATGACTTAATTTCTGTTTTTAATCAGTGAATTGTGGTACTCAGAATGATGAGGTGACGGATGGACGGATTTCTGTTTCAGAATCCGTCGAACTTCGGATGGTTCTCAAAAATCCTCCTGAGATGGTTTTCAGCGATGTCCATCTCAGGCCAGAAAACGGAACATCAAGGGGAAAAAGGGCGGAAACAAGGGGAAACAACTCTAGCATATAATGGCAGGTGGTACGTTCCTTTTTCTATTCCTCATATTTCTCAAAGGCGCTCCCAAATTGGACTCCCGGGCGTTCCTTTCAGACTGGTTTCAGACTCCTTGGGGGGAGCCTTGCAACATAGAAGGAGATGCCAGGAAAATAAGAGGAAAATTTCTCACACATGCCTTCGCAATCTTTTAAGGGGTATGTAATGTATGAAGTGGCCAGGCGCAATGCAATATTTTTGGACCAGTGCCAGAAGATGAAAGAATGATAAAATTTGAGGAATGGAATTGTATATGTTCAAAATGGAGAGGACATACACCATTTTCAAACAAACCCAAAAATCATATTCTTTGGTCCTGTTCCCATCAAAAATCCCCATCCCCATCACTGGAACCTGGTTTGATGAAGGTGTTGCCGGGATAGTCATCGGCATACCTGGGTCTCAGAGGTCCATACCACGGCTTCAACGTGCAACGGTGAAAACAATCACTGGCTTTATACGGGAAAGGTACGGATAACATTGATAACATCAAGAAAACCCATGGAAACCATGTAGTTTGACCATGTAAAATAGGAGGGTTCGGCACAAAATAACTTGAAAACCAAGTCTGACAATGTGGCACTAGCATGAAGCATCAAGCCCCGCGGAAACAACCAGAAAGCATCCACTTGACGGAAGGAGTTTGTTGATTTTGACTCAAGTCCCAGGTCGTTCCCCTACCGTGTCAGTCATCGCTTCTGCGCTGAAGGTATGATGTGCCGCTGGGATTTCCACCCTCAAGATCTTTCTCGCCAAGTGCTGTGGGAAAGAAGATTGCTGCAGCTGACTTTAGCATGCTTCACCTAAAGGAGAAATCTACACCTCTAATCGGGTGTAACCTGGAATCTGCACCAAGTCACACTGCACGGCTACGTTTTTAACACCCCCGGATGGGTTTACCCAGGTATCGTACCGAAGCCTCCCCTAAGGTTATCCATAGTGGTCCCATTACTGGGTGTTTTTTGCCCATTAACCACTTGCCAAATGGGATGATCTTCCAAAATCCCAGCCCCTGCAGCCCCAAGGGGGCCCACCAAGCTACACCACCTCAACAGGTTCTGCCACGAAAGGCTCTTTGCAGTACCTTTGCTGATAGGAAACGACTGCGGTCGTTCCAGTCGTCATGCGGCAGCAATGCACATGTTCAAAGGCGCCCCATCCACTAATGCCTCTCCAGCAGTTTTTGTTGAGGTCTACTGCAGGTTTTCAGCTTTTCATGACTGAAATGCCCTGCATTTCATAAAGAGTTAGAGTTAGGCTAGTTCATATATTCCCATTTGGAGATTTCTTAAAATGAGATACCCCTAAATCATCCATTTTGACCAAAGGATTTTCCTTTGATAAACTATCCAGCTATTGGGGGTCCCCCATTTTTAAGAAAGCCCTTAGAGCTATGTCCTGGCACATCACCGTAACCCGCCAAGGACGGCAAATTCTCATCCTGGTGGCTCCGCGAACATCGTCACCACGGTGTTCAGCACCACGTTGGCCTTCGTCAGGTCCGTGGCCGTACCTAGGCTGACAGCTGGTGCACATAACTCCCATTTCACTATGGTTTATGGTAGATATAACGAACTAGTTAATGGGGTTTATAAACCAACTTATAACTGGGGGGCACCATCCTGTAATATAGTGTTTCTTTTTTATGGGAGTTGCATTGGATTAAAAAAACAACATACCTTATTATGGGAACATGTGGGGTAATCGTCTATATATATATATATCGATATCTATATGTTTATCTATTTATTTATTTTAAAAAATATTCAAAATAAAAAACTGTGGTAATTACCCCAAACGTCATCCCATTTGTTGGGGAATTTGGGCTAATAATCTATAGATTGGAAAACATGGGGTAAGCTTCCAAACCTTGGTATATTATTTGAATGAAACTTCGATTATGAAAATTGTACACGTAGTAAGTTTAAGTTGAAAAGGCAACCCCCATTTCCTTATGTTTACCACTTTGTCGGTATTAAAAGCCTTGTCAAAACGATAGGTTATTGTTGCGTTGACTACATTAGTGTTCAGTCGATGTTTGTGTCCGCTGAAGATTTAAGATTGTTCCAAACATGAAGCTACTGCAACCCCAAAAGAGATAGTAAACTACATAAAATCCTACTAAACTAGAGATGCATCACTTTTTGTATTTTTGGAGGATTGCTACAATTGGTTTCTCATTCAGGGCCGACCATCAAGAGCGCTTGGGAAAGCTCGACCTTTGTCAACTGAAGTCGGCCTGTATTCAAATTGGGTGGTTTTCCCCTGCGATTTTCTCCATGGCTATTTTGACTAAGGCTTCAGTTTTTGTTTGATCTTTCATTGGACTTGAGCAGCCAATTCCAAAGCACTTCGGAATCTTCCCATTTTGGACCAAGGGACACTCGATGAAGACATCTTTGGTTTCCAACTTGATCTTGGAGTGTTCGCCGTTGATGATGGGAGGCAAGGACAGGACCACTCGGTTGCTGTCGTAGATCACTGGATACACCGGGCTGTCGCGGATGATAGGCAAATAGGTCCTCAGAGATGGTGAAACGTCTCAGCCCCGGTGAGACAGAGTTTCCCGTCGTTTCCCCAAAAGCTCCCAGTTTTTGCCAGTTTTGAGATGGCTTGAGATGTGATTATCAATGGATTGCTTTAAGGGAAAATCTACACCGGAAACCCATGGGTTTTTACCATCATCCATATAGGGGTTTCCTGTAAATTTTCCCATCATCCAATTCTATGTCTTTAGTGACAGTGGGGGACATCCAATATAAATTGGGTCCAAATTTGCTATGCGGAGGTCACCTTGGGAAAACCCGGAAATCCCAAGGATTTTCAACAGAACTTCGACACGCCCATGCCATGATGCAGATATCCATGGGGAAACCCCAAAGCAACGATTGGATCCAGTTATGCTATGTTTACAACATATCATACTAATATATCTTAATGGATCCAGTATTATATCAGTTATGGTTTATAAATCTTAATGACCTACCAATCTTGTTTATAATATTTCATATTCTCTATATTCTCTACGATATTGACACATGAAAACTTCCGATTGGCACACCATTTTTTTCCGTGAAATCTCAGCCCCTGTCAGATGAGTGGCTTCAGCTGCTGATGTGCTGATAGCACCTCCATCATGCGGCTGCCGTCCATCCTGGGTTTCCGTGAAGGCAGGGATGACACTTATGGTCAGGATGAGGAAATGCATAGTTTTCCAGGGTCAAGTAGCCATAAGTAGCCCCCACAGTTTACCCCTCAAGCTTTGCACTTCGACCATAACATCCATAACATCCATAACTATATATGGAGTCATAACTATAAAAAGTCCAGTGATGTCCAGTGATACCCAACCAGATCAACCAGTAACATCCAGTAACTTCACACCCGCGCCCGGCCGTGAACAATCGCGGAACTCTTCGGTCTGGTTCAACGGCGTGAAGCGAATCTCCTTGGGCGGGAGCGCCTCGTAGGTGAAGGGCGGCTTCAGTGTGGAGAGGTCGTGGGTGCCAATGGCCACCTCGGCTCGCTGATGGCAGGGAGGGCCCCTGGGGATGTTACATGTTGTTACTATATGTTACTATGATTTCTAGGAGAATTCTTGGGGATGTTAGATGATATTAGATGTGATAATGTTTTCGGAGACAGTAGTGGGTTTTGATTTTTTGAACTTTTCGGACGGATTGAATCAAGGATATGTGCATCAGTTGGCGTTTGTTCATTTGATAATGTTTGGGAAGTGTTTATGAGGTGTATAGCGGTTGCATGCGTTAGGGTTTTGAAAACAGAATCAGAAAACAATGATCGGGAATTCATGTTTTGTTCTTGGCAATGTTGTGAGAAACATACGGATCCTTTTGTTCATATCCACAGCTGGATTTGCAAATTCGATAGTGGGGCAATTGTTGATTGTTGGCTAGTCATTGTGGATTCCCTAGGATGGAAGTTTGAGACATCCCCTAGTAGCCCGGTAGCCCGGTAGCACCTACTAATAAGACTACTAATACACTACCTGAAAAAAGTGGAATGTGACTACTGGGCAAGTGGACATTGGAGTTGGGTTTTGGGCCTTAATCAGCATTAATCTTTCTTGTAAGGGCCCACAAGTTGACACCAACATTGACAGTCACACGTGGATTGTCCAGCTGCAAGGGTGCGGCGTCGGCAAATGTTCTGATGCAGCTTGTCCTGAAGCTCAATGAAGCTCTCCTGGTGGCAGCTGACTGCGGCCAACTGGTCCAACTGGTCCCACCAATTTTAGCGCCCAATGGCAATGGCCCAAGTTGAAATCAGCAGTTTCTGGGTTTTTTTGGTCTTAAACCTGACCCGACCCTCCAAAAAAGTTATGGCCAGAACCCCCCTCTGAGATGCCATCAACAGCGCCAACAGCCCAAGCGTCGTAGCGATCTTGGTCGAAGGTCACATTCCGCAAAATGGCGCAGACCACGAAGGGTCTGATCTGCGCGGTCTCCTTCTTCACCGTCATCGTCATCCTGGAAGCCATCGCTTTTCAGATCAAATATGACCAAAAAGATCCAAAAAGAGCAACGATTCCACCAAGAAGAAGGCACTTACTCATGATTTGGCTGAATTCTCCCAAGGGTCATGAAGACTCCATATTTGATCCTTTTTTGTAGATAAAAACTATGATGAAATCCCCATGAATAACCATAAAATCCCATGACATGACCATTTTCATCACCATCAAATCTCCAGTAAATCACCATTAAATCCCCTTAAATCACCACGAAAACACCTATCGAATCCCCCAGCAATGTCCACTGTCCCAGGCTCTGTGCTGCCGGTTTGGGCGAGGACAGCTTGTACAGAGGGGCAGGGATCACCTGGGAGAGAAACATCTTCGGAAAACCCTGGTGATTGAAAAACCCCAGAAACACCAGTGGTTGAAGGCTCAAATGATATATAGCATATGGTTATATATAATGTTGTATATATTATATATATATATTATATAATCTTATAAATGCGATAGATGTTATATAAGCTTGTAGCATCAGCCCAGATTTTTTTGAGTGCTAGGTCTTGAAAACAGCGGAGCGTTTCCCGGTTGTTTTCGCTCGGCTTTAAGGGTATCCGGTATCCAACTTTTTCACCGCACATGGTCAGATATATAAGGAAAATCTACGTATTTATTCATGTAAAACATGATATTATTCCACCAATGAATGGGAAAAATATGTGTTTAGAATATTGTAAAATTATAATCAACCAATTATTGGTTCAAGGGAAACCAATAGCAGGACCCAAAAAGCGATTTCACTTGGGAAAAACAAAGTGGTGTCCGACGTGGATGTTCCCTGGAAAGCCTTCATCCCAGTGAAATGGTGAAACAATTTCAGTCTTCCACAGTGAAATTGTGTCGATTTCAGGCAGAATTGTTTTTGCTAATTTTGCTTGATCAATGAAAAAAAAAATGTCAGTTTCTGAAACAAAAAAAAAGGTCCGGCTGTTTTATGAGTTCCCCAAGATGCCCACGGATAGACATGATATGACATGATTATAGTTGGTCTGAAAACAGTACGCCCTAAATCCCTAAATACAATGTCTAATCATCTGCAACGGCCGATCTAAAGATCCTAGTTGAAGCAATGGGGCTATGATAGATGTGGGCCATCAGGAATCCCAACCTTGACCCACAGTCGAAATCTAAGTGGGGTAGCATCTATTCCTACCAACTGAGGGGGAAACAGACCATTTTGCCAATCATGCTTCAACCCAGCTTCGCCCTTTGAAATCCTTTGAAAATCTTGATTCATGCCCATCTTATCATCTTATCCATGATGGAAAGTCATTCAAAAATCAGGAAAATCATTCAAAAAGATGGAAAAAAAAAATATACCCATGACGGATCCATGGTGCTGGTATATATGCTAACATAAAGGGGGTATATTGATGGGATCCATGTCACCTACTATATGGCAGCACCATGGATCCGTCATGGAATCACCAGGGCTTCCCATGGCTTCCCATGGCTCCTTTGGCTCCAAGTCACGCCCTTGAAGACCTGCAGGGCACGAACCAGGCCCTCGATGCACAGCAAATCGTAGCCTTTTTCGAGTTGGCGACGGAGGATGGGACCTGGAAGATCCCAGTTTTCACCTGGAAAGACCTGGAAAATTGATAAAATCCATGGGAAAATCCATGGGGAAATCATGGGAGTTTGACCTGGAAAATCATGAATCATCATGCATCAATATATGACATATATGATCCTGAGGGGTTTTTCTATATCTGGTTTTTCTGTTGAAAATGATATGTCTTTCAGTTTCTTGAGACTTCTTCACCAGGCAGACCAGGCATTTTTCCATTTTTCCACAGCTTTGTCGCCCAGGGACGGTTCGCCGGCACGTCCACTTTGAAGATGACGCGGTCCTCAGTGAGGGGGTGGCTTTATCATGGGGCCGGCAGATCCAGGGAATCCAGTGCGCACCGTGGGCACCAAAAAGAGATCTGCAAGGTGTTTTCTGTTTCTTTATCTGGTTGGTGGTAAACCAACCCCTCTGAAAAAATATATGAAAGTCAATGGGAAGGATGACATCCCATATATTATGGAAAATAAAAAATGTTTGAAACCACCAACCAGTTATTGTTCCATTACTATTGAAGTGGGCTATGTAAGATTATGTAAGTACTAGTCATTACTAGTGAAGTGGGCTATAAAAATGTGGCTCATATTTGGCTACTCCCTAGAATGGCTGGATGACGTTGGATGTGCACCATGGCGCGCCATGGCGCACCATGGCGCTCTCACTTTTCAGGAACCTCCAGGAATTCAACATGGCCTGTGCTGGCATGTCTAATTTCTGGGAAAGTCATCTACACACATACATATATGTACCTATTTTTGATATATATATATATATATGTTATATATATATATACATATACCAAATGTAGAATTTTCATGAATTTTCCTATGGCGAGGTTGGATTACCATCTGGGCCAGTCAGGCGCTGACAGGCGGGCTCCCTAAGTGACACACCCCGTTCAAAAATAGCGACGAGTCCACCCAATCTTGGTTGGTGGGTTGGTTCACCCAATTACCATTGGACAAACCACAGCCTACTTACCACACTTACCACAAGGGCGAACTAAGCCACGATTGCGATTCCTGGGTTTTTTCAAATCAAGAACTCCGTTGTTTTTTTCCGCTTGCAGAGGAGTTCTGTTCATAGAAAGAATGCCACCAGTATTCCCGTAGGGACAAATAGAGGTTTCTATGATTTATCATCTGCCCATCGGTTGATGGGGGGAACCCTGTATTTATCAACCAGTGGGAATTTGGACCATCTATGCCCCTAGGGTCAGCACCAAGCATCGCTCAAGCCTTCAGCCGCCTGTGCACCTCGCTCCTTCTCCACCTGAGGCCATAGCTGGATTTACGATGGAAAAAATGACGGGAAACCAAGGATTTTACATACACAACATATAGAAAAGTTTTATGTAGGCAAATGATACCAATATTCCCAATTGTCCCTGAATCTTTAAAAATCAGTCTGATGCTTTCAATTTTTCCTTGAAATTAAGTAACTCAATTCTAGAAGTGACACTCCTATTTGCTACAGGTGTCCATCCAGCAGTTTCATCAGTTTCTATCCTCTCCTGTGTGTTGAATGTTTCCCTGGGGAATTGGTGTCTGAATTCAGTGGCCAAGCTGCCATTGCTTTCTGAGAAGTAACATCATCTAACTCCAGACCGAACTCGAAGCACAGCCTAGGCTCAGGCAGGTCATGACAGGTCATAGCGTATCATGGCGGTCATGGCAGGCCCGCAACCATGGCAATGGCCAAGGAAACCAACATCATTGTGAAATGGCCAAGTGACCTCTGGGAAGATCTTAGGAATTTCGACTCGTGGGCGCTATCCAAAAAGGTAGCCGATCCTTCTGGATCCGTATCAGCTTGTATTACATTGTATCAGGTTGTATCCAAGCAGCTCATCAAAACTCTCCTCAGTCACATCATTTCCCAAGGCCTTTTGTAGGCTGTCGAAGAAGACACCTCAAGGCCCGCAGGAAAGGCCCGCGGCGCATGGGGACGACCCCGGGCTCGAACCGCGAAACAAGTGGAACTAGCCGCAAGGGTGTCATCAAACATGGCGATTGCTGGGAAATCCTCGAACGAAATAGGCATTAAAACATTTAAAACGGGAAAATATTGAACTAGAAAAATGGGGGATGATCCCGGATGTTCCATTGCGATGTTTGATTAGAAGGTACCATGAATGACCGCGAAACAAGCAGGGAAAAATGGGGAAAACAACCAGCTCTCGCTATCCAAAGATTGCCTTGACAACTTCCACTCCCAAAATGGAACAGCCGGACCTTCAAACTGGTCATGAATTCGTTTTCCAAATCCAGTCCTTCAGACCTCAACATGTTTTTTTGGGTGTAGTTCATCTTAAGGATTATAATGGCTCATGATTTTTGATGATTTTTGCGTCTCCAGGTTTCAACTCCTCCCATTGCAGCTGCGGTGCTCACGGTCGGCATCTTCGAATCTTTTTTTTGGGTGGCCGCGCAGGCGCCGCAAGCGGCGCCGCCACCAGTTCTTTCAGCGCGACGCTGTCCGAAGATCCAAGCCGGGCAACGCATTTGGTCCAGTGGCAAAGGGGTGATCCACCCATGAAACACGACCCAAATGGCCCCCCAAATGAATAGAACTATATAATATGAATATATATGAATTAATATATAGAATAGATCACAAATCAAACTTTTGGATTGGCTCAGATTTTTTGCATCACCTGGAGACCTGCCGTTTTGACCCTCCAACGAAACCACACTTGCTCCGTCAACACAGGTGCCCCACAATGCCCCAATAGAAAATCCCATAGTCATGGCGAAATCAAAAAGGTGTCATGTGTTCAGCCATCCTTAATTTCATGGTCATGGCCCAATGGAGCGGCCGCATTGTGTGGGTGGAGCATTCTCATTTTCAAACCTTCGCACAATGCTCGGATCTATTCGCTGATCAATGCTCCATGAAGCAGCTTTCACACTCCTCGCCACCCAGCCAGGAAACTGCAGGACGGCCACATGTGTGACACTCGCCACATTCCTCTTCGCCTTCTTCCTCATCCTCCTGGTATTCCTTCTCTCTGATTCTTTCCGGGGCGGTGTTCACGCCCACTGCAACTGCCAGCATCCCTGGAAAGGAACGTGGCTCCAGAGGGAAGAACACATAGGAGAGGATCAACTGCCTTGCAACGTTGGGTAGAAGCCCTGCTCTCGCCCCCCTCCACCTGCTGATAGTCATGCTCACTACGCATCCCAATGGCTCATCAGGTTTGTCATCAGCAACTGGGAATTTGAAATTTTCTTCGAACATAGGCGGCGAGCTTCCCACAGGCAACTCGAAGGAGCTGCAGCCGTCCTGCCATGCTTGATGTATGTCCCCCGGATACAAGTCGCCCCGATCCCAAGCTTGCAGAATGTCATCGGGAAGCTCGACTTCTTCCACCCGATCATATACGGCACCAACATCTGGGATTGTGGTGTCGTTCTGGGGGGTCGGAGAGATAGCGGCCATTCTCAATGGTCACCGGCATCCCATTCTTATCCACCATGCAACCTCCGCTGGGCCAGAACACACTGGATAGGAACACCGGCCGCTCTTCATTAGTCCAGAAGCGGAGTCGAAGGCAGCATTCTTGCTTGGCAACAACGTCTCTCCGAAAGTTTCCACCGACCATCTCAACATAAACCTCCACAACTCGAGTTGACTTCGCCTCCGCCTCCTGAATCTCGATGCTGAGTTGCTGCTGGGAAGAGCGGAAGATGCCTGTCTTTGGATGCCTGCGCAGGTCGAAGCAAACCTGGTACACGGGCAGTGTGTCGAACGCTCGGTCTGGTTGAAATCCCAAGGAGTGTCCGGACAGCATCCTCTCTACTGCCTCGTCTGGGTTCACGAAGGACTCTTCGGAATCCATGGCCCCCATCTCCAGCTCTAGCTCCTGCTCTCTTTCCAGCATGCAGTTGAAGCGCCGTGCCAGCGCATCCAACTTCTGGCACATGGCCTCCGGCACAGTCACTGCCATCACTGAAGCCATTGAAGCGGTTGCAAGCAAAAACCCTAAGATGCCCTAAGGTTTGTGCATGTCGCTAGATGTTTTTAACTTCTTGATCCATCTTGATCATCGTCGTTCTGTATCATGGCAGTTGCTGTACTGTACTGATCTGCTGTACAGCCTGGATCCTGGGAGCCCAGCAACATCTGCAGGCTTCCAAGGCCAGGTCCAGGTCCCAGCTCGAATGTCCCGTTTGATGCCCCAACCAGGACTAGGGTGACTAGGGCACCATGACACACTTGCGTTTATGGAAAATCTACAGGAAACCATGGTCTTTACATGTTTTTATATGTTTTTACCTTCCAAAATGCAGGTGTCCTCATGTGTCCTCTCAATTCCTTCCTTTTACAAATCCGTCGGATGGCTACTTCACCAGCTTCGACTATGGTTTCTCTCCTGCAGTCGATCCTGCAACAAGAGTGACCAACACTGGATCCTGATCCACCTTTTACAGTTAAATCTGGCCATATCTCTCATTCAACAACTCATTCAGGAAAGGAGTCCCAAAGCTTCCCCCCGGGGGCCCCGGCTGAAGAGAACATCACCCACCGAGCTGCCTCCGGCTGCCCAAATGGAGGACCTGATGCTCAGCCAGCCATAGCGGACATAGCGTGGGCCCATCCATTGTGTTTTCTGTGGCGGTGTGCAAGATTCTACACGAGGGATTATCAATATTTAAGTGACCTAACTATCTAACAATAACACTGATAAGTAAAATGCAACATACGCAATCAATAATCATATGCCATATTTGTTTCATAGGTATGGTATTACAAAAAAAGGACAGTTCCACAGCATTGCTTGACCCACCCTCCACCCTTGAGCTCATTTGTCCAAGTGGTGGATTTTGTGGTTTCTGTCTGCCACAGGTCCTGGGAGTCTTTGGTACTGTTGTGATGATGTATTGTTGTGATGATGTATTGTTGTGATGATGTATTGTTGTGATTGTGTATTGTTGTGATGATGTATTGTTGTGATAATGTATTTTTGTGATGATGTATTGTTGTGATGTATTGTTGTGATGTATTGCTGTGATTGTGTATTGTTGTTATGATGTATTGTTGTGGTGATGTATTGTTGTGGTGATGTATTGTTGTGATAATGTATGTTTGTGA
>Ga0126342_10010523_pt1 | contig 16551 bp, 12 predicted proteins | sample Cyp1metagenome_FD_92528 | JGI IMG/M metagenome (GOLD analysis project Ga0126342, IMG submission 92528) | Coral microbial communities from Lord Howe Island, Old Settlement Bay, Australia - Cyphastrea 1 metagenome | ecosystem: Host-associated > Invertebrates > Cnidaria > Coral ... | reverse complement strand
GGGTAATCATTTGGTGTTTACCCATGAGAAATATGGGCTTAGAATTGATGATTGATGATTGGTTGAGGGGGTTATAAATGGATATAACGCCATTGTCATTGGGATCCCAATTTATGAGCTTTATTTCACCCTGGCTATACCCATGTACTCCACCCCAAACTGAACTCCACTCGTGTTTTCAGATCACGTTCATGGATCACACTGTGTACGTCCCTCGGTGACAACATCTTCGAATCCACAACTTCTTGTGGCCTATTTCCTCATTGTTTTCATAGCCAATTCTAGATCTCCTGCATGTTTCAAACAGCTGGATGGTATGTATGTATAATCATCCTGAAATGGATAGAAGATAGGATTTTTCAAACAAACTCACATGTTTGTGAGGGTTTTTGGGCGTTTCCATATTCAATCTACTCCAAAATGACTATATTATATACATATATACACATATCAGATGACACGCAGTTCCCAGTCCATGAAATCGAGTTGTGGAACAGGTTTAAACATAGGTTCTGGGGGGGACGCTCTGCATACATATACATATGTACCTAATGTAATGTAGTGTAATGTAATGTATGTATACCGTAGCAACAGATTGACGCACTAAACTATGCAAGGTTGATCCAGTGATGCTGAATTTATCTATTTATTAATGTCAATCCCAGTTTCAATACTTAAATCCCATTTTTTTAAATCAATGGGAGATCTTCAGGATCCTAAAATGGAGGTACTGTACCATATAAGGCTATATTTTCTAGGGATATTCCCTTACATAGGCCTTACATAGGCCTTATATATGGTAGGTACCTCCATTTTAGGATCCTGAAATGGCCATTGATTAAAGGTTAACTGCCAACGTTCAAAGGGCTTCAATCCCAATTCTTCTTGGTCCAAGCACTTCAGGTTTGAATCGCAAAAGTTCAGGTGAACCCATGATTTCCGTTGGTAGTAACCCACCAAAGGGCTGATTAACTGCCAATGAATCTCCATCAAAACCATTTTTTTTTCAGTTGTGCTCAGTGAAACCATGTAACACCCCATCACAAATGCCCATATTTGAGTTTAACTATGGGGACATGTGAGTTTCATGCAGTTTATCCCAAGATTTTTCCATTATCCTCATAGAATCCCTATACAATCCCATTCAATCATTATCTTGGTTAGAAACCCATTAAATCACCATTCAAATCGCATCCAACCCTCATTCAATCACCGAATCCTCAGGGGCAACTCCGCGGCTATTAGTAGCTTCAAAAAAAACCATCATAAACCCATTAACTATTTAACTATAGTTCTAAACTATTATAGGCCCATATAACCCTTAAATCACCATATCTTCATGCTCTTCACCGCCGATTTTGTCGGATTTCTACAGGGATTTCTACAGGATTTCTATGGGATATAACCAAATAATATGGAAAATAATGGGATTTCTATGATATTTTGAATGGTTTCTTCATATTCAACACCCATACATAGTTATATAACCATTATAAACCCATATAATAACATGGTGATTTTCAATAGCTTTTTGATGCTCTTTGTATGAACAAAGCAGAGGGGTAACTATTCAATGGCCATTCCAGGATCCCAAATTGGAGGTACTGTACCATATAAGGCCATATTTTGTGGGGATATTCCCTTACATAGGCCTAAGAAATAGGCCTTACATATGGTAGGTACCTCCAATCAATCGGTTCCTGGAATTCCCCCCCATTGATATAACCATTGGTTTATAAACCCCATTCACTATAGAATTATAGATATATTACCTAAAAACCATAGTTATTATAATATACCCAGAACTTGGTTAATCCCATCTATCATCATAGAAACCTGTTGTTAAAGGGATAAACAAACCCCCTCTATTAATCAACCAATGGGAATTTGGGACATCTATGTGGTAACTATGGTTTCTTACCAACGCCGAGGCGCTAATCTGATCTTTGCTCTTCAGCACCCGGATGTCGCATTGCGCCGCCACAGGCGCATAATTCTTCAGCTCTTTGGTGAGGCGTTCACCTGGGAGTCGTAAAATGTGAATGGATTGGTTTTGTTGGGAAAATCTTAACCGGAAACCATGGTTTTTACCATCATATATAGGGGCGGAAACCATTGTTTTTACCATTAAGATCATGGGGCTTTCCTGTAAATTTTCCCATCATCCAGTTCTATGATCATGGGAATTTCCATTGGGATTTCATGAGTTAAGCTATGGCAGCGATTTTTTTAGGTGCTGCTAGTTGGTTTACCTATAAAACATGACATTTCATACAATGTGAGGCCCCCAGTCGATAGCTAAGTTGGTTTATAACTCCAATAACTATGGTTTATAGTACTTATAACTATAGTTATTGGGGCGAATCTAAACCAACAAACATCACTGGGGGGCCTCACATTTCACAGGGTTTAAGGGAACATCCCATTTTCATAGGCTTTCCATGAAAATTTCAGAAAATTTGCTGGATTTCCCGATTCGGTTTTGTGGAAAGTCAATGGAAAAGTCCAGAAATTCATGTGAGTTACCCTCTCGTAAACTAACAGTTTGCGAACTTGAAAATGGCCATAGAAATAGTGGATTTACCCATAAAAAATGGTGGATCTTTCCATAGTTTTTTGTTAACGTTTACCGGAGGGTAGGTGGGAAATATACTCTATCAATGATAGGAACGAAGGGAACATCTACAGTTGAACTTTCTGGGTAAATTAGTTCATATTTCACTAATATAATTTTCCCAGATATATAGTTCAATATAATTCCCCCAAAAAATATATTATAATTTCCCCAATATTATAATTATCCCAATATGTATTTCACTAACTTGAAATAAGGCTAATATTGGGATACCCTCTGGTAAACTGCTATGGAAAATCACTATTCTTAATGGGTAAATCTATTATAAATGGGCCATTTTCAATAGCTATGTTAGTTTACCAGAGGGTAATTCCCCTATACATTCACCATGATTCCAATGACCTCGCAAAGAGCTGGTTTTTTCTCGGGATTTCCGGCTTCATTTTCCCATACCCTGGGAGATGTGGATGACTAGTCCTTAAAAATTGTGGTTGTAGGCATGTGTACAAAAAAAAAAAAAAATATATACTTATGTGGATAAACCAACAGAATATATATATATATATAGTAAATGAGCAGGGCACATTCAAACAATGCAGCAGCTTGTATAAAGAGGGTAACAGACCATTCCGTCTTGCAAAGGCCGATGAAATGTGTCAGCACAAACGTTGCGATGCTTCGGGTCTTCAGCTGAAGAAAGTTGAAGCCTTGCCAGTTGCGCAAACGGCATTGATTTCTGCAACGAAAATCCCTTTGCTCGAAATGTACTCATAGTTCTTTCGAACAGCTAGAGCCTTCTCCAGATTGTCGATCTTCATCTCAGTGTCTTTCACGCCAACCATAGAACCAGGACATACCAGGACGAAATATACATTTCTACATAAATAGACATAGTACATATACCATCTGGCTATTTAACATAGCCATGGAAAATCACCATTTTTAATAGGTAAACCCAGGTAAACCATCTATAAATGGGCCATTTTCCATGGCTATGTTAAATAACCAGAGGGTAAATACATAAGACTCTTGTAGCCGACTCCGGCACAACACGGAAAAAAACGAAGATGTGAAGATTTCAGCGTTTTTTTGCTACAGGGAAAGAGACTGATAAAAATGGCAAGCTCCAGAACTTAAAACATATGGAGGTTTCCTAAAATAGGGGTACCCCCAAATCATCCATTTATAGATGGATTTTCCCTTATAAACCATCCAGCTATGGGTACCCTCAATTATGGAACCCCCCATATAATGTGCTACTGAACTATACTAAACTATACTAAACTGACATCCTCCATCAGCATGTCAGTGACAAAGTTGGCAACTCAAAGTGTGGTATTTGTTTGGACCCACAAATTCACCGGTCATGCTTGGGATTTTGCTCAACAAACGACTTCTTTGCTCAACAATTTTGGGCCATACCCATCTCACTAGGGTGTTTGCTATGGTTAAACATGCCCACAACCCTCTTGTTGCTCCGAAAATGGCACCAAAGGAAAACTCATGGCTACAGAGGGGGCATTGATTGACGCCGCATCTCATTCATCAGCTAGATATAGCTAGATCATATGGATCAAACATCCCACTACATCAAATTTGGTATCTCAAAAATGTGACAGCACAAGATAGGGATGACCATGTATCTCCATTAAATGTGGATTTACATCGGATCTACCTCCAAGAATAGCCAAGAAATTCAGTTGGCCATCATAGTTGGGAACGTGATAATTCAGCAACAGTCACACGTTTTCAAAAGTTGGTTTCGAAAAATATCACCATTAGATCTTCATTGTGTCATCAATGATTATTCTCCATTCACATCACATTACCCTTCGATTCATGGCAAAATCCCCTATGTTCGTCGATTCCCCCATGAAGTGCGATGATTCCAGTTGTCCTCCAAGAATGGCGGAATTCCCTGAATATAGATGGTTACCCTCTGGTAATTTAACGTAGCTATTGAAAATGGCCATTTATAGTGGATTTTCCCATTAGAAATGGTGATTTTCCATAGCTATGTTAGTTTACCAGAGGGTATGTTATATCCACCATATTCCCCATGATATCCCCCATGATATTCTCAAATCTCCATCTAAATCCCACGAAATCCCCATCTAAATCCCCATCTACCCTCTGGTAAACATACAAACAACTATGGAAAGATCCACCATGCTATCAATGGGTAAATCCACTATTTCGACAGGACCATTTTCTATGTCGCTATTTTGACATAACCAGAGGCTAAATCCGTGAAATCCTCTATCATCAATGGCTCGTAGTCCCGTCGGATGATTCCGACCGGTGAATTTCGACCGGTGCTGCGTCTTGCATCCAAGCAGCTGAATCCTGGAAACATGGTGCAACCTGCGGGAAACGTGTCAAGAAACGTGTCAAGATACGTCAAACTCGCAGTTGTAGCTGTTGGAGCTTGAAATTTCATGGAAATTACGACATGATTTTTCATGATATGTTATATGATATATGATATATGGTATATGAGGATTGACTATGAATCAAAGCTTATGATATTCATTGAAGATTGAACATGATATATCAATATATATATAGATATCATGATAAAATAATATCACGGGGACCAACAGTTGACCACCACTTAATTTGAGGATTCACCATGATATATTACAAGGTGAGGCCCCCCAATTATGTTTGTCAGTTTCTTAAGTCATAACATATCATGAATACTATAGTTATATCCCCCCTAAACACTAGTTACCCACTGGTTATTTAACATAGCCATGGAAAACCACCATTTTTAATAGGTAAACAATCTCTATAGTTATATCCCTCCTAAACATGGCTATTTATAGTGGATTTTCCCATTAAAAATGGTGATTTTCCATAGTTATGTTAAATTACCAGAGGGTATATTCCCCTAATCCACCATAGAAATCACCAAGTTAAAAGTCAACTTAGCTAGGGGGGCCTCACCTTGTAGTCCTACTATATTAAGTTGGTGAAATATTTCCCATGGCGAACTGCTAAATAGCCGTAAATTTGATGATTTAGGGGTACCTCTATCTTAGGGAACCACCAATCAGTTGAATTGTGGGGATATTTCAATCAGTTTCAATATATATATATAGTATTTTATAATATAGCCATAGATCTGGGTAAATTATATTATTGAAACGGGTATCATTTTTGTATTGGTAAATTATAGTATTTCACTCACCTGAATCTTGCGGCCAAAAAAGGGGATGATTCCAGGATTCGGTCGAACAGGCTTCCAGGCTTCGGTCGTGATTTTTTTAGATCCCATAGCGATGACATTTCCCATCATTTTCCATTAAGCTTGGCGGATTAATCCATGTTAATCCTATAGCAAAGCCCAACCCTGGGATAAGAGCTGGACCACAGGACTGGAAGAATTCATGACGCTTACAGACACCATCTTTTTAGCATCCTGGAACACTTTGAATTTTTGTTTGAGATACCTTATTTTTGTGTATTTTTGGAACGCTTGCTGAATCACAATCAGTCACCAAGCTGAACTAAGATAGAACCATTTTCGCACATCCAAATCCGTCATCTACGGTAAAAAAACAGAAACACCGCTGGATTTTTTGTCAAACTCAGAACCATAGTGATAGACACCATGCCTCGGTGTGTAAGCAATAAACAGTAGTGGTTTCCTCAACAACTCTTTGGACGGTCAGCATGGATCATGTTTCACGTAGCGAGGGAAGCAGCGGTTCGCCATGGCTAGCTTCCGCATCCCTTTTTGTAGGATTACATTGAGATCCCGATCTGCGATACCCTGCAAAAACAGATTTGTTTTGCTGGTTAGCATGTATGTTCATGTACCTTCTGGTAAACTAACATAGCTATGGAAAATCACCATTTTTTATGGGACAATACGCTATAAATGGCCATTTTCAATAGCTATGTTAAATTACCAGAGGGTATTTGATGTATATATGACAAAAGATAGCATAGATTGCTCTCGCAGTCAGCGTCATCCCCATCAGCGACTGAACCAAATCTCGCCGATGGAGAGGGAGTAACCATCTTGATAGATTACCCTCTGGCAATGACTAACAGTTTGGTAACAGCCCATCTATAGATTATTTACCTATGAAACATGGTGATTTTCAATAGCAATGTTAAATTTCCAGAGGGTTTTTTGTCGGAGTCTCAAGTGTGTGGATTGAATCTGATATGCTTCCAATCGACACAGATTACCAACTCCCAAACAATTTCAGGGATGAGATTCTTAGAACGATTCAACAGCGCTTTCAAATTTTCAAGCCATGGTTACCCTCTGGTAAACATACAAAAAACTATGGACAACCACCATTTTTAATGGATAAATCCACTATTTCTATGGCCATTCTCAAGTTCGCAAACTGTTAGTTTCTCAATTGTACAGTGGACATGGAAAGAAATCCGTTGATATTATCCCATCCCCCTTGTATTATATACCGTTAAATACCACCTATGGTCCTCCGAAATGAATAGATTCCATTACTAAACAGAGGAACTATTATATCCCATTAGTTGATTATACTAGTATCATTTTACCATTAATTTTCCATAGTAGGTTCCTTCCAATACTAAATGATGAAGTAAAAATACCATCATCCCATCTTATACTAGTTGATTCATAGGTTTCCCTATGGCCAAAATCATCCCCAATAAAGATTTGTTAGTGATCTAGTCCCTAAAAATAAACAAATCAACCAAAGGATTTTTCATGGTGCATCGAAATTACTTGGAGGTGCATCGCCGTTTGTACATACGTTCACTTGGGGGCCACACAACTCCAATTTCACTCTGGTCAATGGATTGGTTTAGGGGAACATTTACAGGACAACCCCATATTTAATGGTAAAAACCATGGTTTCCTGTAAATTTTTCCCTAAACCAATCCATTGATATGGTTTATGGGTGATATATCGAACTGGTTCACGGGGTTTATATACCAATAGACATAAGGTTTGGGGAGCACCACCTTGTAGGCAATAACTATAGGCTTTTTAAGCCAGCTGCATGTGGGATTTACGTGAGTTCTACATGGTTTATTAACCATCTAGTTGCTTGGGATGTGAATGGATATGACTATAACTAGAGCTAGTTGGCTTTGTACCCTCTGCAACTAAAAGTTTGCTATAGAAACTAACCATTGAAATAGTTGATTTATCTATGAAAGATGGTGATATTCCATAGCTATGTTAGTTTACCAGAGGGTAATCCCAAATGCCATACATCCAATGGTTACGATATTCATAAATCATTTTCTCTTGGTGATATGTCCAATTATACCCCATCATACCATCATATTGCTCATCAAATCCCATTACATCTATTTCTCAAGTGAGCCAATGGTTGGTTATATATATATATATATGTTTTTACTTTTATCCCCATTCAATTCCCATGAAACCCCTATTGAATCCCATTAAACCACCATTTATAATCATTTATAGATATTTGATGTGTCATTTTGTTTGAGAAGTAAGTAACTGTGTTCGCCCAATGCAAATCATAGTGTACAGGTTTCATTTAAATCATATGGTTTCCACAAAAACTATGATTAGAATGAAACCTGTACACTATGATCTAAATGTACTATTCTAAACTATGTACAGGTTTGATTTAAATCATTTGGTTTCCACAAAACTCAATCCCATTAATCACCATTTACAAATATTTCAGCAAATGTAAATCATTTGGTTTCCCATCGTTTCCGAAAAAAAAACACATGAGATATGTATTTCTTCCCCCAAGTCGACGGCCATGCAACAGGGACCGTAAATATGGCCTGAGATTCCCATCACCGAAAAAATAACTCCATAAATGAACATGTTGGGATTATATATATATGTATATGTATAACAAATCCATAGGGTTTATATGTAATTACTAAAACATCCATATAGATGATGCTTAAATCTAAAAACTGCTTGGTGGTTGACCTACCCCTCTGAAAAATATGACGAACCGTCAGTTGGGATGATGAAATTCCCAATATATGGAAAGTTATAAAATTGCTGTTCCAAACCACCAACCAGTATTGGGTTTATAAAATTGGTTTATCCAATAACTATGGTTTATAAATCCAAGAAGCCCATGGGAAATGGTCAGTTTTGGGTTAGTTCCAAACCACCAACCAGTAATATATATATATATACCCTGGATATCTAACATAGCTATGGTATAGATGGCCCATTTATAGATGGTTTACCTATTAAAAATTGTGGATCTTTCCATGGCGAACTGTTAAATAACCAGATGGTAATATATATATACACCAGATTAAATATAGTTATAAACCATTATAGTTATAAGCCATTATAAACCATTATAAACCATTATATACCAGATTAACTATAGTTATAAACCATGATAAACCCACATAACCATTAAATCACCATCTATTTCTTCTGCCAACGAAACCATGACTGCCATGATCAAAGGGATGGCCTCCCGAAAGAACCACGTTGGCCATCAAGGTTTTGCGGATGTCGACTTCACATCTGCTGATGCCTGCGGAGCAGCTGTCCGTCAAAAAAAACATGGGGACTGGATGCATAGGGAAATCATCTGGGAAATCATAGGGAAATATCATGGATTAATGGGATGTGATTGAGATTTACCCTCTGGTAATGACTGTTACACTTTGCGAACTTGAAAATTGCCATAGAAATAGTTGATTTACCTATTAATAGCATGGTGGATCTTTCCATGGTTTTTTGTTAACGTTTACCAGAGGGTAATTCTCACGGAAAATCAGTAAGAACATCACCATCTGTAAAACATCAACGGGCAATTTTCCATCGCTATGTAACTGGATGAGTCATTGAGATCCGTCAATATATATCCGGTCATATCGCCTAGCAATTAACACTGGCCATCTCAGGAACCGAGAACACTTGGAGGTACCTAGCATATATAAGGCCTATGTTTCAGGGCTATGTAAGGGGGCCAAAGTCTGGTACAGTACCTCCATTTTAGGATCCTGGAATTCCCATTGAAATTATAGGTTATATTGCGCTATGACCCAGCTATGAAGCAATTTACTAACTCCATGGCCCATCTACCTTTGGGAAAATATACATAGAATTTACATCATATTAATCATACATATCCTATTTGTAGTATGATGTGCACAATGACAATGACAATACCATATGATGATTAAACATCATATCATAATTTCTATAGATATCCTCCAACTAGCAAAGACCCTACCATTTCAGGGGTTGGAAGACAACCTAATTAAGTCTATGCTCGCCAAGATGGAACTCTTTCTGCAAAACTTGGATCACAACAGAACCCGAGTTGGATGAGATGTGGCAGAGCTCCTCCTCAGTGGTGTTTGTACATATACCAGTACTATGTGACAGTCTGTTGATTATGTAACCATCCTGTATGAACCTGTCGATCGGATCGTCTGTGACAAACTCATGCTAGTTCAAAACCTCTCTGCAGGAGTAGGGCAAGAGGTTACCACTCGAGAAATAGCAGAGCCCATCGTCGACAACAAGTTTCATCACAGGGGTGGTGATCTTGTAGTGAACCTTGTCAGGTTTTGATGGTCACCCAATCGAGGAGCATCCTGTGTCAATATCCTCCTCGGCATCCCTGTAGGTCTTGTACGTCTTGCACAACCATTGGACAGGACCAAGGGAACCAAATACAGCGATGGCACCAACTCTTGTATCTGACACAGATAGGAGTGTATCATAGCCCACGTCTCTATTGTTTCCCAGCATATCTATTTCCAAATTTTTCTAAAGACCTGATGAAGCCTCCCTGATGAAGCCTCCCGCCACATAGATACATACCTCGCCCACACTTGATCCGATTTTTACACTTTCAAACCTACAAATAAGGATCATGTGGGTTCTTTGTTCATTGAATCCCAAGTCTAGTAAAAAATCACAGTTCCAGACGAAGTCACTCTTCTTCTTTCCGGAAGCCCCTGATCTTTTTCTCCCAAATCTCAGTTTTTCATGATTGAATCAACAAATTTTGGTCATCATTCATCAATTGCAAGTCGATCCACCATTGGAAATCCAAGAACACCAACGGGAGACCGGCTGCGGTTCGGCCGATGGTATGGAAGACCACCACGTTTTGTCGTTTTTGGTCTCAAAAACAGCAGAAACAATTACACTATTTTGGGATGATTGAATCCACATGTTTTGAATGATTATATGTATATATATATATAATCCAAATCTGGTTGGTGGTTTCAACCCCTCTGAAAAATAGTAGTCAGTTGGGATGATGAAATTCCCAATATATGAAAAAATAAAACATGTTCCAAACCACCAACCAGCAAATATCTGTTGAAGATTGTCCCCAATATTTGCGCGATGTTCAATAATTAGGGCATTTACCAAGCCCCGCCCAACCTCCAGGTGTGCTGCAGAAACTGACAAGGAATGATTCTGATACACAAATGGTACCCACCCAATTAAACAGCCGTTTGGGGTTGATTAATCCGGGGTTGACATTATATATAAATCCAAATGTTCAACATATTGTTTTTTTAGTTGTTCGTTCTATCATGTTAAATCAGCATTTTTGTTGGATAAATATCCAGTTTCCGGCCTTTTTTTTCCAGATATCTCTGAAGAGTTCTGCCATGTTGGGATTCCCCCGGATTCCTCACCAAAACCGGCCGTAGACGATGATGCTTAAATCTACCCTCTGGTTATGTCAAAATAGCTATTGAAAATGGCCATTTATAGTGGATTTACCCATCATAAATTGTGATTTTCCATAGTTTTTTGTATGTTTACCGGAGGGTAAAAGAAATGACATCTCACAACTAAAAATCGATTGCATTTCCCGATTTATAGTGGTGGTGAAAAAGGGAACACCCTCAGCCAGATTTTGGCCATGAAATTTTTGGAGGTTTCCAATGTCAATTTTTCAGTAAACTGAATGAGAATATTGAGATTTGAATGCTAAATATGTATACCATTTCTGTTGGTTACCCTCTGGTAAACTAACATAGCTATGAAAATCACAATTTTCAAGGGGTAAATCCACTATAAATGGCCATTTTCAATAGCAAACTGTTTGTTTACCAGAGGGTAAATCCCCATCACATCCCATTAATCCAGTATATCCGCATCTTTGATATGTCAACGGTCGGCTTAAAAAGGGCGGAGCTCGACTGGGCTGCCGCGCTGTCCCAGACCATGCCAGCCACACCCGCACATTCCTCAGAGATGGAAGCTGTTTTTGACACAAAAAACAAGGTGGAAACAAACAGTTTGACTTTGCTTTGGTATATATATGGTGCATATTATATATAGACATTGACAAATGCTCAAACCCCTCCCCCCTCAAACCCCCATTCCCTAGCAAGAAGTTCCCAATAGTTCCTACTTCACCGTGATGCCTCTTTGCAATTCAAGCTTGGCGACATAGCTTTGCAAAGTATGCAAAGTAATTTGACAACAATTCCCAAGCCACATAGGGAGAGCCACCCAAAAAAACAAAAGTAAGAATCAAACCATGTAAGTTGGGATTCCACATGGCTGTTAATTTGGATTCTTTCTTCGGGCATGAGTCTGGTTTGACCTTTGTTTTGTAGGGTTTGGGTTCATTCGTTTTTCAGAATTGGAGAAAAACACAAATCTGGCATACTACCCAAACCTCGAATCCACAAACAATTACTAGACGTTGACAATTCCAGTAAAACGTTGGCAAACCCACAAATCCAGCAAAATCTTCAATTTCTACGCTGATTTTATGTCGGCTGACCTCCATTTGACCTGTCAATTTCTATTGGGGGATGATCTCAGCTCCCGCCCCCCCCACTTGGATGCGCATCCTACTGAGTTTTTGGAATTTTTGGATGGTAGCCTATTTCAAACAACATCAGCAATTGCTATGTTCCTACAGAAAAATGGACTGAACCATACTGAATGGTGAGGCCAATTTTGCCACCAAAATCTGCTTGGGTCTCGGGTAATTCAAGTGTTTGCTATGGAAGCCCCATGAATCTAGTAACAATGGAGATGTTCCATTGTTCTGTTCAAGTACCAGACCAGAAGTTAATATCTCACTATTTAGACACAGACTCGTCGATGGTGACATTGGAATGGCTCATATTAGATACCTGCAAAAGATGAATTGCCTTGGCCCTGAGCTGCTTAGTTTACCATCGAAATAGATAATCAGCAAGTACAATAACTATAACTGTCCATCTATAAGAACTGTAACAACTATAACTATACCAAATTAGTTGGGAAGTCATGAGTAAACTATCGATCCAAGGTTGCCTCACTATAACTATAATAACTGTCGATAGCCCACCATAGATTCAACAGTTTCATAAACTTTAGCGATCCAAACTTTTCCCAGTGGTTTTCCATTTGTTTCCGCCAAATTTCAAGGCCGACAAGGCCCGGGTTGAATAATGCCTCAGGGCATTTCCATCTCTCATCTTGCAACCTGGCGGCTGGTATCGGTGCTACGGGCCATGCTGCCAGCGGATTGCTTTCACCACATGGAGTTGTCCAAGATTGCAATCACGTGGGGGGTTCCATAAAAAGGCGGTACCCCAATAGCTGGATGGTTTATAATGGAACTTCCCAATCTAAAGTGGATTATTTAAATGATTTGCGGGTACCCCTATGACTTCGGAAACGATTTGTGGGTACCCCTATTTTAGGAAATCCCCATATATAATATACTGTGTATATGGCAGTTAAAACACCAGCTTGTTATGACCATGGCCACAGATATTGATTTTCACCATGGCCACAGATACAGCTTGTGGTGCCCCCCAGGTACAGCGGTGCAGCTGTTGACCCATCTACCTATGGATCTACCATGAACCCAAGCAATTTGGCGAACAAACATTACTGGTTCGTGGTTGAGCCACCCCTCTGAAAAATATGAATTCGTCAGTTGGGGTTATTCTTCCCAGTATATATATATATGGAAAAATAAAACATGTTCCAAACCACCAACCAGATAAATCCCGTTTTCTCTATGCATATCTCTCTCTCTTTCTCTAATTTCTTAGTTTTCCAGGGTCAGGGTAGAATAATTCCATTTTTCACAGGAACATCCTTGGTCGAGGCACGTGATGTTGTCACCGTTGGGCAAACGGAAATCTTTGAACTCCGCAACCCCCTCCCTTGGAACAACGCGGGGCCGGAAGGCCAAGTGAGGCAGCAAACATGCGGAGGGACCTAACATGAAATAGGGGTATTACCATCAATTATCCATCAAGAGAAGCGGGTTTAATCATTTTACAAGTGATTGTGAGGAGTATATACAGTATAATAATATATAATAATGACGAGGTTTTAAAAAACATGTGGTCTGGGAAGAATCATATGGCTGGAACATCCACCATTGGGATCTGATAAACTCGGAGAGTTTAGGGGAAAATCGTGCGCTCCCTAATGCAAACATGTGATGGGGTTCCCCGTTCATGGACTATGAGAATCCCCGAAATATTGGCCTCCGGATAGTATAATCTCATAAAATCTCCATATCATCAAGCAACCAGGGTTTTGAACACTGCCCATGTGTACATTTGACAATCTTTTGGACACATTGGCCCTGAACCGCTTGAGTTTTTTTACAGCTTCGCAAACTCGAATGTTCCCCTACAGGCCCTATGCAAGTGAGTTGAGTTATAACCCCAGTAGCGTTTTAAGCATCATAAGCCATAGTTATTGGAGTTATGTTCACCAACTTAGCTATCGTTTATTGGTGTATAAACCCCATTAAGTATAGATATATCATGATATATCAATATAATATCACCTATAAACCAAAGTTATTGGAGTTATAGACCAACTTAGCTATCGTTTGGGGGCCCCACTTTGTTTCAAGTTCTTTGGAAACATGACTGTTGCGGTGTGACAGTGTGAACTACCATTTTCACCAACACATGAGGTGACGTTACAGCAGAAATGTTGGTGCATTCTTGGGTGTCTTCTCATATACAAGACATCATATATTGTAAGTTTTGGCAGTGAAGCGATCATTTACCCAGATTCATAACATATATCAATACATTTATTTACTTGAGTTGAGGGTCGATTTACTTAACGTGGTAAACTCAACGAAAATTGACCATGCCAATTTACCGATGCCTCTTGTTGGATATATCATAAAGGATGCACAAGAACTGGCCAATCTCGGAAACCCATATAAATTTGGCTGGCTAGTAAATTTCCTCAATTTTTTAGTGTTCCGCCGGATTTGGGGCTTATGATTTTCGATTTTATAAATGCATTTTTTGGGTCACAGAGCAGGCTCAAAATCGTTTCCTTCCCGGAATTTATGCCATTCCTTTAAACAAAATGTGGTCAACAAATACCAGCCCTTTGTCTGGTGCTAATGATCCTTTCCCCCCACCATAAAATACCCTCCACTGTTCTGATTCCGGGGTATGAACAATATTTTAAGATTTGTATTAGCATTCGATACTATTCCCATTTCTAATTGGTTATATCTTTCAAAAGTAGCTATCAGATTCCCACAGTCTGGCCAATCTTATCCTTTGTTTCATCATCATAGATTGTATATTTCAAAACAAATAACATTTGATAAAAATATAAGACCAATTGTTTATAAATTCATATCATGTCAACCCCGGATTAATAAACCCCAAACGGCTGTTTAATTGGGAGGGTACCATAAAAAAGTATTAGAGTATGACTATTGGAGGAGTACCCCAATTAATAAACCATGGTTTATTAATCCAGAGTTGACATTACCGTCATTGAATATTATCAGCTTTGGGGGGTCCATTCTGCATTTTGAGACCAATTTCCTAGATCTATGGCCCTGTCATGGCAAAGTTGTTAGGACATCTCCAGGGTGGAGCAACCCGAACTGCATTTGGGTGTGGTCAAAGATACCTGGAAGTGCACTTTCAGTGAGTGGATGTATAACCATAGTTGGGTTTCATCTACACTATATATATATATACATACATAAGAGATATATATATATATCCCGACTTATGGAGTTTATTACCATGGTTATGCCAATTGGAAACCTCACCTGTACCCCTCCTCAGTAAACCTCTAACCACAACTGGCAATCCATGGGGTTTTCATTGGACTAACAGAATCTTCACCTCAGAAAAGTTGCAACACCCACAGCACAGAGAACTCCAATGCAGTCACCGGAACTCACTCGATGGATCTTGGCACACATAGCACAACTCCTCCTGCAGGTGCCGTGGTGGAAAAACCACTGAACAACCGACCATCTTTTTTAGGTATGAAATTCTTACTGCGATGTTGGCCTGTGTTATGTTTTGAATTTGGTTCTTCCATTCCGAAACATACTGAAATGGCAGTGCTTCTGAAAAAACTTTGCAACTTGATCTTTAAATTTGGCACAAAACACTTGGCGGACCAATCTGGCTGCCCGGCAGAACGATTTGTGATAGCACTTTGTTAACATGTCAAAAATCACTGAAATCAGATTCGAACTCCGAACGATGACCGTGTCCTTTGGACAGCACGGATGCACACAGCAACTGTTTGGCTTCAGCCAACCCCAGAAAAAATGAAAGGTAAAACAATGAAACTAAACCAACTCAAAATCCCAGTGACGATAAAAATCAGTTTCCATTTTACAGCTGTGATGCCTCCTCTGAAAACACATGATGCTTTTTGATTCACATTTACAATGCTGCCTTCACTTGGCAGCCGGAACGGTGTTAGGGTCATCCACACACACAGGCGAAAGTAGGGTCACACACACAGGCGTTTTCATTAATGAACCCACAACCACCATGAACACACACCACTTTATGTTACAGAGTTGTTGGAGGGGGTGGGGTGGGGTGGGGTGGGGTGGCGCAATAACGTGCATGTTCGCTTGCAAACACACGCACTGAGCTGGGGTCGGGTCTCCGCTGTTATGCTCATTGTCTCCTTGGCAGTGCGTCTCGTGCTCCGTTTTGCCCTCTGGGCTGCCCGAATCCGGCAAAACGGACCTCCCCATGTGGTGTC
>Ga0126342_10010522_pt1 | contig 16551 bp, 11 predicted proteins | sample Cyp1metagenome_FD_92528 | JGI IMG/M metagenome (GOLD analysis project Ga0126342, IMG submission 92528) | Coral microbial communities from Lord Howe Island, Old Settlement Bay, Australia - Cyphastrea 1 metagenome | ecosystem: Host-associated > Invertebrates > Cnidaria > Coral ... | reverse complement strand
TGGCAAAGAGCTTGGCGAAGAGAGTTGGCAAAGAGCTTGGCGAAGAGTTGGCAAGGCGGAAGTGCAGGTGGAAGTTGATGCAGACATGGTCGAGGAGAAACTGGAGGAGGAGGAGGACGAGGAGGAGGAGGACTGATAAAATCTAACCACCCTCACCTGGCAGGTGGGGAAAAAAACACAACATCCCATGATATACTGTACCTATTCTCGTTGGTTATATCCGTATCCTTTTTTTATGTTCCCCATCATATCGCCCGATATATCCCCTGATATATATATATATATATATTCCCACTATATCCATAGAGATGATTGATAACCATTCTCCACAGGTTTTCCCATGATTTTCTCATGATCTTCCCATCGTTTGTCCATGATTCTCAACTCTTGTTCATCATGCTAAGTCACAATAAACGTCAGTCCCATTATATCCCCAGATGCAATGTATCCAACAATCATCATGATATTAGTTGGTGATGATAAACACATTCCCATTATACGGTTTACGGAAGAAATCCTGCACCAGCTGGTAAATAGGTTATCCCACTACAATCCCATTATTTGCAGCGTTTCATAGTTACCAAATGTTACCAATAGCTGCCAACTGGTGCAGGATTTCTTCCATCCACAGTGTCACCCTCTTGGGCGCCATTCTCCACTGGTGATTGATGTTCGGAGCCAGGCGCAGGGAGCCATCAGCTTCAACTTTGCTCCCGAAGGCGCTTTGGCTGTGGTTTCAGCTGTTTTTTGCAGCAGGAAAATGAAGGGAACATGAGAACATGATGAGAAAATGATGGGAACCTGATGGGAAACTCATGGGAAATGATGGGAACATGATGGGAAAGTGACGGGAACATGGTGAGACAATGATGGGAACATGATGAGAAACTGGGCATTTAACGTGAAAACTGGTGAGAACATGTGATGATGGAGACATGACCGGGTGAAGCTCGGATGGGTATCAAAGATGGCCGATGTTGGGACATTTGCCATGAAATTGATGGGTAAACAGCTTTTCATGAAAGATATGAAAGGTAGTAAATAGCAGATGTGAAAATTGGAGATGCAATATTTAATTGCCTTCGGCAAGCCCGCCGGCCATAGAGAGGTGGCCCCAAGGGAGTTTGATGTGCATTCTATTCTAGGTGGAAGCCGGTGAGGGAAGAAGAAGAGAAAAGAAGGAGAAGAAGAAGAATAAGAAGGGAAGACGAAGACAGAGCCGTAAAATGGAAGCGGCTTGTGTGGCAAGTGCTGGCTGTAACAACCTATTGATCGTATACCAAATTAGTACCGCCCCCAGCAAAGTAGCGCCACGTGCTATTTATGAGCCTCTGGCTTGACAGCAGACCGCTGCATGGAAGGAGACAGGGTGGAAGCGGAGAGAGGTTGCTCCAAACGCGTACGCGAGGTGGAAGCCTACAGACTGCATACCAAATGGGTATTAGTGGATCAGCTTAGCGCCGTGTGCATCCTGTGACTAATACCTGTAGACGACTGCAATGGTGTAGACAGTGTTAGCAGCTACTGGCACTATCAGTTTAGTATTTGGGGAAGATGGGAGGGAGGAGTTTAGGGTAGTTTAGGAGTAGGGGTAGGGGTAGGAGTAGGAGGAGGAGTAAAGGTAGTAGTGGTAGTGGCAGTGGCAGTGGCAGTAGCAGCGGTAGTGGTAGTGGTAGGTAATAGTAGTAGGTGGTGGCGGGAAGGGGGTTGGACTTGATTCAGACGAAGCAAAAACGCGCTGCAAGAGAACGAAGGAACAAGTACAAGCCAAGAACAGAAACAAGAACAACACCTTCCAATGAGACACGCCGGCAGGCCGGCGGATTTCCGGGGTAGTAATTTGTATTTTTTTGGCCGTAAAATATTTACGAGCCAGCCAACATAATGGTAAAATGCAGGGTATCTAAGATTGGAATTTGTTTGGTTTGCAGCACATCGCGTTGATCGTTGGCTAGCATCACCTTCAGCCAATAGCCCTTTGCTGCTTTGTGAACCCATCCGCTTGGGATGATTGAAAACACAGATGTGGGGATTGTAGAAAGAATTCCAGGTCACCAGTCCAAAACACCAATCGAAAACGAGTTGACCAACCCAAATTAGATGAAGAACCAACATATAGAGGTGTCCTAAGTCATACCCGCAGTTATCATTTTTTTTGTGGGGGAATCGGATTTTCCATTAAAAGAAACATCCAGCTATTGGGGTACCATCTTACCCCTGGTGATGATCCAAAATGACAATCCTTTTCAAGTGGCTCAAACCACCAAGTCGTATCATCTGGGTTTGTCCAAACCTCATAGAAAAAGTGTTAAACCAGGATGGTATTCCCATGATGTTTACGACGTAGTTTCAAGTTTCCACGTTTCCCACGTTTCTATCTATGACTGGGGGTTGCTATACCCCTAAAATCCAATGGTTTCGCATCATGTTCCAGATCATCTCTCTGTTTTGGACAAACCCAAATAGGAGAATTGGGTCTTCAACCGTTGATGGTTGATCCTCATAACCAGCAAAGCAAATCTCTGTTGATCGCACCAATCCTGTAAAGCCGCTATAGTATTGGTTCCATTTACCCATCAATGTTCAAAGCTACACACTCCATTCATCCATAATATCTAGATAAGTTCTAGTATGCAAAAATGAGAAATTTGCAAGATGATTTTCCATGATTTTCCCAAACATGTTGCCAGTTTACGCCAATTTACAAGGTGGTGCCTTCTGGTTATGTTGGTTTAGATTTACCCCATGACAACAGCAGTGGAGGCCGACGATCCGTGAAGCCTCGAGGCGTCCCTCACGGGGAAAGTGCAGGTGGTGATCCCCCAAAGCTTAGGAAAGAACTCCCAAACCTTACTTACTGGTGCTTAGCAGGGCATGGATGGGACTGGGGGAATGGGATGATTATTACTAGTGATTATGGATCATTCCCGAAAATTCCCTACTAAGCACCAGTAAGCTTAGGAAAATCCATGAACTGAACATCTATAGATGGATTTTTCCATCAAAAACCTCCATTCAGTTCGGGAATTTCCCATTGCCATGCGTGATGACACCGGAGGGTAGCTAGGATAGCTAAGTTGGTTTGTAACTTGGCTGACTGTTGGCGTGGCGTTGTTTTTTTGGTAGTTAGATGATGTTAGATGGCTAAGCCAATTTCCAATTGGGCTGAGCATCAGGTTACATTGGTTACAATCCACACACCTGACATGACAACCCTGCCATGAGACCTGGGGGTTGGAAGACTGAAGGCTGTCAGAAGCTCGATGGAAACGAAGACAGGGGACCATGCGTGTACAAAGTTATGGCCTTCAACAGTTATACATCAATTTATGACTCCTCTTAAAATCTCTTAAAGGAGATACCAGGATAATATGTATAGTGAGGTTATAAGTTATAAGCCAGTTATAGACTGTTATACATGTTAAGGGCTATAGCTGCAGGCTACTCGTAATGGGCCCCTCAAGCTTCAAAAGGTACCCCTTTATGCCCTGTCTTTGGCAACCCAGAAGGGTGGAATGCTCATATAGGAAGGGACCCCTAAACGATGAGTTTCAGTTGGTTTATAGTTAGGTTATCTTAGGTTGAGTTGGTTTATACTTGGGTTGATTAGTATTTAAAACCTATGATAGATACGCAATGATGTGTATACTGTATATATATACATATATATATAGGGTTTGAAACAACTTACAATTAGGGCATCACCTTGAACTTACTGTGGACTGTCAGGATCAACTGACCAGCAGCTCACCAGCTTCGACCCATCCCCGTTTTGAAGGCGTAAACCACCAAGAAAGACCGGGAAAGATAGGTGATTTACGGTGATTTCCCATTGGGAGATGTTGATTGCTTGGAAAATGCCATCATCTTTCGAGCTTTGGCAGCGAGCCACTTGTGACGAACTGCGCCCTGGCCCTGGCTCCAGATATTTTTCGGGGCAACTGAAGGGACGCATTGATCAGACTCGCAAAACAGAAGTCGCCCAAAGACATGAGAAACACATGGACAAGAAAAAACTCTCAAGTAAATGGGCAAAAGATAAAATGACGAGGCAGTTGATTACATGTTCATACATATTCAATGATTTGCAACCGCACAGATATTTGTCAATTTCCTACTTCAACCAGTATCTCACAAGGGATATCTCATGGCTTGAAGCGTCCCCCTGTCAGGGAGTAGTAGGATCCGAAACGGGCCGAACGTCGATCCGGTTTCGTCGCCGCCATGCCGCCCTTGCCCAAAAAACGCTTGATAGGTGCGGGGAATTGGATTGCCCAGTGGAATTTGTTAGTAGCTGGGTATATATTCATAGAGTATATACATATCAGGTGTTTTCATTAAAGAGAAAATATATGTTCAGAAACACGTAAAGATGCACCTATAAATAATTACGTTATGAGTATACATGCGTAATTACTGGAAAAATATGTACAGTTACATGTAAAGAACTCATTTGGAACCCAGTTGTGAGCAGATTTTGGGATGGAAAAAACCTCCACCCTTTATGGGTCTTGGCGCAAATCAGTGCTCGGATCTAGTCCCAAAATCGGGATACTGGTTGGTGGTTTGGAACCATGGAATTTTATGACTTTCAGCAGTGATTGATAGTGATGGTTAATAGTGGTTAATAGGCTATAAACCAACAACAATGGGAATATGATGGTGATACTGGTTGGTGGTGACTGGAACCATGGAATTTTGAATGACTTTCCATTCAGTTGGGAATGGAATAATAATCCCAATTGACGAACTCCATCATTTTTCAGAGGGGTAGGTATACCACCAACCCGGATAACTTGGATAGCTCTCTATTTAATATATGATTAAACTAAACGTGGTAACCCTACACTTAGTCACTTTTGAGATGTTTCATATAGCCTCAACACATGCAAAAATGCTACCTGAAGCCAACGGACTCTTGGAAGTGCTGGCCATGGATCCTGACACCGAAAAAAGATGCCAATCAGCTCGCAGCCGAGTACCGATGAGTCCTAGCGAAACTGGATCATTGGAAATCTTGGAAATCTTGATCTCAATTCATGGATACTATCCTGTCACAACTGATGGAAGAAATAACGCTTTAGCACTGTCGCTGGCAAAGGCCATGGATCCGGACCTTTTTTCTGGTGAATCATGGCCACAGTCCCAAAAAACGAAACGGAAAGATCCACCATGCAATAGCTGGGTAAATCGACGAACTTTATAAATGGGCAATTTTCAATAGCTATGTTATATAGTTTACTGGAGGCTACATGTTAAACTTACTTCGTATTCTTCGTTGACCAAATTTCCCTGCGTCTTGTGAGCAACCCTTACCCATTTAAGTGCTTGGGCCAAAATAGGGTCAATTGCCCATATTGAGGGGTCATAGGGATGGGATTTCAATAGACACTATAAGGATACCCGTTATAAAATGGATTTCCATACCAAATTCACAATGTTTTGACCATGGCACATACCAAAGCATACAAAACTATATCATACCTCCATGTCATTGTTTTAATCCCAAATTGATCGTTGCACCCCAATTTTGGTTGAGATAGAAAAATCTAGTACCCTTTGATCATTGAACAGTTCGCTATGGAGCATCACCATGTGTAATATACAGTAAATCAATGTAAATCATCTATCAATGGGCCATCTATACCATAGCCATGTCAAATTACCGGAGGGAAAGTGACTCTGTCATTCAGAAATCTTCAGGGTTAGATCCCATGTTCCCATCAATCCCGACGTTCGATGGTTCAATCCGATAGACAGACCATAAGTTCCCATGGTGCTGTCACTTGGGGTATGGATAAGTACATCATTTACAGGGTAGTACCCCCTAGTTTTGTTTGCTGGTGGCTTATAATCACCACTAACCAGTTCAAGATACCCTCTTGCACTCCAAGATGACAATGGAAACAACAGAATTTATAGATATCATGTGTAGTATGTTGTTTTTTCCCAGCTATAAACCTCCATTTTTTACGGGATTTGGCATATGTTCCCATGTTTTTCCCATTGTTTCCAATGTTTTTCCCCTTCAACGCTGGGATGTTCCAGCAGGCAAGCAGCCCGGCCCAGCCGAGCTCTATCCGGAAGTGGAACTAGCCCCGTGGTGGCGATACAGTGTGGTGGCGAAGGGACGTGAAGGTTTTGGGAAGAAGCAGATATTATGGATATACATATCAATACCTATGGTAGTATATAAATATTGCATAAAATATAGAGTCACACACATGTATATATATATAATTATATATACACATATACATATAGCTGTATTATATATATAATATGCGTAGTTATAGGCATCCAATGCAGATAAAGGGGTGCAATAATCTGCATTGGTGCTCTTACCCATCCTGCCATGGGCCTTCCAAGGCTCACTCGTCGCATATGGGAACAGCTGAGCCATTCAAAATATCCCGTTGATTGTTTGATACTGATGGTGATGAAGTTGAATGGGATAACACAGCAACATATAAGTTGAATGGCTGATCGTGATATTAGGATACTCCCTGAGCCATTTAAAATATATAGTTGTGGTGATTACTAGGATAACTCTTGGGTTTAGTGGCAATGAAGTGTTTATTTTCAGCGCGGTAGCTGAAACTAAAGCAACACACATCATCTGTGGGATACCACTTTCTGCGGATTTGACCATCATTGATTCAACGGGAAAAAAAAGGATCCAATGGATGGAGGTACTAACTTAGTACCATATGTTTGGCCATATTTTGCTGGGATATTCCCTGAAAAATAGGCTTGAAAAATAGGCCTTATATATGGAATCGGTACCTCCAATCTAGGATCCTGAAATGGCCATTGATTGATAGAGAATCCATGATTTTTTGCGATTTGTTTGGCGTGGTTTACGAGAAAACCTACCCGGTTTCTTGGGGATAGTGGCTGCTGCTGAACAAAAAAACAGGAAGGGCCTTTGAGTCCAACCCTGGCACCTTTGTGGACACAGTGGACACCAAGCTAAGGGGTAAATGGACGTGCATCCCCTATACATCTGTTGGCACTTTGAACCATACAGGATCCCTTCCAGTTATACGTTGCACCTATCCAACTGTAGGTCCACTTCTAATCATGTGATGTCATTTTTTTTTGGTACCAACTTACCTATTTGTTTGTTTTAACCACCATCTTCATAGTAGATTCATTCACATTTCCTGGTGTCAATGGATTGGCTTCGGGGAAGTTTTGCATGAACCAGCCAGATTTCATGGTAACCCGAGGTGGACAGCTTCGGAAGACTCGATCTGCCGCGGAGGAAGTTGTCACTGAAGGGTCGCAAGGCTGCACGAGTCGCAGTCTTCCCGCGGCTCTATGTGTCTTGGCGAAGTGGGCGAGCTGGATGTGACATTTGTTTGAAGAAGACAAGGGAATTGGTGATAAGGTTTTTAATGGTGTTTTGAACTCTTAACCCCCTTCAGTTTTAAACATGAACCAAACTGGATGATTTCCAAGTTGTTCAGCTTATGATTTTATTCGATGAGGAGGAACTGGACATTGAATCACTTGCGGACTCTTTGTCAGCTGAAGTCTAGCTTGAGGTTGGCATCGTACCAGTATTGCCACGTGGGCCGTGGTGAGTAGGGACAAGATCTGGGTGAAGTGTAGCAACCTCATAACGACCGAACATCCCAAAATAATGTAACGTTTCAGATGTGCGATGGGTTTTTTCAGTATTTGCCCGGAAGGTTAGACTCGGTTAGACAACTAGACTTCTTGATTCAGTGAGTATGATTACACTCCACGAACTGGAAACACTGCTCTCAACGTAGAATTGGGTCTCAGAATTGGGTCCATAACTTTCATTTCAACAGTGAAATCTCGCTCAACTGCAAATGTTTCTTTCTAATGCCCAATATTTTAGTTACTGGCAGAATCTCATTAAATCTCCAGGTTTGTTGCTCGACATCCAAAATTTCAAGACTGGACACCCAACCCCAACCCCCCTTTTCCTTTTAAAATGGCCCTGGTTTAAAACAAAAGCCACATGTGTGGTTCTCATCTTTAACCCCGCAAAAAAAAAAAAGATTTCTTTGGGAAACTTTTTGGGGTATGAAGAAAAAGGCTTTCTCTGACATTGTTCATTCGAATGCTCCAGTTGGAAAAAACATTGTTATGCAAGCAAAGTTCTGAGTGTGCTTTCTGCTTGTGAGTTTGTCTTCTATATTGGTGTCGGAAATGTCAAATGTGCATAATTTATTATGTTTATCCTTGCAATAGTCTCAGTATTTCGGCTCTTCGTGGCGCTGATCTGTGACGATGAACGGGGCGATCAACGATAATTATGCACAGGCAATTGGGTCATTTTATTTTTTGGATTTTTACCTAGACCTGTCAGGAGGCTATCGTTGACAACGCAATCTTCTACATTGGAAACCAGAAGTTGGTTCAAAGTCTGATCCCCAGTTTTTTTTTTGAATGCTGAGCGTATTGTTTCTTTTGTTTTTTTGAGGTCGACAGATGTATGAATATCGTCGTCCTGCTGGGTGGTGTCCATTCTTGATTTGCACCAACTACACTCCTTCAGGCTCAGTTGAACTCATGCATTTGATTGTGAACACATTTTTCATTTAGATTTTGCCTCATGGAGGTAAGCCAGGACACGCGATGATTCTTGAGAGGAAATCCCTCTCAAGAATCATCGCGTGTCCTGGCTTACCTCCATGAGGCAAAATCTAAATGAAAAATGTTTGGGCTGGGTAGCCTCTGAAGGCATTTACACGCCCGAGAATTTCACTTTTCAAAGGCTCCGAGCCTGCTTCAAGTGTACTTCTGTTGAAGCATTGACAGATGGATCTTATCAGGAATGGTTCGTTAACGGAGCTGGAAATGGATCTGATCCCGATTGGGGAACGTCCGGTACGCGTTGTCTCTCCAAATGGGAAGCTGAATGAAATGTGCGATTGTTTTTTTAATTGCTTGTAAAGGTTTTTTTTCGTTTATTCTCAATGCATATGATCTAAAGTTGTTTGTTGATGCAATGATCTGTTTTTTATGTTTCACAGCTCGGGAACAGCGTCCGTGATCTGGAATGAAACATCGCCTCAATTCATGCTTCAGCGTGAGTGTATTTGCTAAGTCAATGCACCACAGTCCGACTCACGGATCTTCCTCTCGGTGGCAAAATAATGCAAATTATATTTCAGCGTTTCAAGATCGGCTGAACGGCATTCGCTAGTACTTAACCGATGCACTTCACGATACCACATCACATGAAATGATTACGTCTTCTTCATTCTGGCTCACTAGCTTCTATTAGTGACCTGTTGAGTTGGGCTTTCAGTTTTGTTGGAATTGCGGAATTGTCAGATTCTCAGATAAAGGCCAGCTGGCTGTCGGATCCGTTCGATTACTTGATGTTGAATTTGTTTCGAAATTGTTAATTCGATTTCTGAGATTTTAGGGTTTAGCGTTGGGTAAACATGGCAAAAAAATTGGCAGCGCTTCCGCGGAGAGGGGCCGACCCCCATTGCTAAATCCTTCTCTTACATTGAATTCGCAGTAAATACATTCTGGATTTCTATTATGACAATAATGGTGTCTTTATGTCTTTTTGTTTTGTTTTGCACGAGGCTAGAGTCGGCCATTTCTTTTTTATGGAGTTGCTGATCGGTCACTCACTCAGATGAAGGCCGCTTTGACTGAGCCATTTTGTTTTTTTCATCCTCCTCAGGAGCTCAAGTCATTTGTGATCCATCCTGGTGGGGAGCCTATCTTGCACCGATCTTGCAATAAAGCAGAATGTTGCTTTTTACAAGAAAGATTGAAATTTATTTTCCTTTTTCAACCAAAAAGAAGTTTGCAACCTGTGAAGTCTATTGGATTGCGAAAGAGGTGGGCGAGCTTTGTGGAGGTCCGATGCCTTTTCTTTTTTGCCAGATAGCAGTTTTGGGTTTTCAATCTGTATTCAAATTGTATTCAGTTGGGGAGAACTGGCTCAAAGGCAATGAATTATTTTCTGCCCATCCAACCACACTTGGATGATGGATCAACTTCGGTTATATCGAGTGGACGTCTCATCAGAAGAACAGCTTGAACGTTACGAACAATTGTTCGAACTGGCACTGACGAGTGTGATATTTGGAATGGGCGAGCAACGCAGTTTCCATTTCTTGACATTCATGACAGTGCAGGACTTCTGCACTCTACGCTGTACTTGTTTTGCTGTCGCTGTGGACGGTGGTTCCCATGTTTGTCCACTTCCAATTCGTTTGTCATATTTTTTCCCATTCGAATGGCCATACCCTCCGGTAATAAAATGTGGCTGGCTGGGAAATCTCGATTTAGTTCAATGATCTTCCCATGAAAATCATCTAAGATCATCTAAAATCATGAAAACCCTTTTGTTTCCGAGCGATTTTCAAGGATTTTGCATTACCCTCTGGCAAACTAACAGTTTACTATTGAAATTGGCCATTGATAGTGGATTTGCCAATTAAAAATGGTGGATCTTTCCATAGTTATGTGAAAGTTTACCAGGCCGGGTACCATTGATGACACCCGTCTCGACGGGTCGCCGCAACGTGGATGTCCACACCAGTGGCATCCGAGGCTGTGGTGGGCGTGGAATGGGAGAACGAGGTGGCTGTGATCTCCACACCCCCGCGGCTGACGCTGAAGGACGCAAAGCGCCGCTGGTGTGGGCGTTTGAGATGGGGAGAAGTCAGTTGTCAAAACCATCAACTGGATTCAACTGGTATACTATGGTAGGTTTGTATGGTATATATATATATATGGTAAATAAATGGATCTACCAATATATTAATTAATGGATAATAATGAATAATAATGGATATTAATCACTACTAATCATTATCAACCACTAGAAACCACTATCAACATTCTATCAACCACTATCAATGGATGACTGGTTGGTGGTTTGGAACATGAATTTTATGACTTTCCATATATTGGGAATTTCATCATCCCAACTGACGAACTCATATTTTTCAGAGGGGTAGGTCAACCACCAACCAGTAAGAAAAAATGTGTTTTGTTGGATTTAATGGAAATTATTGAGATTTGATGGGATTCAATTTACCATTCTTGATGGGATTACTAGACATTTGGCCTCTGGTAATCGAAAATCACATATAAATACAAGGTTGAATGGGAAAATCATCTATGAATGGGGGATTTCAAAAATTGCAACGTGTGAATACCGGAGGGTATATTTTTATGGGAGGGGCATCCATGACTACCACGCATTTTGATATGAACAGAAGCGCACCAGGATTTTGATCCAGATAAAGGGGGAACCACAAGTTAACCCTTAGGAACTAGCCATGTCTTTTGATAAATATCCGCTGTTGTTGGTTAAGATCACGTTTTCTTTTGATGCTTAGAATCAGTCCTAAGAAATGCCACACTCATGTGACTCAATTTACATAGATTATACCTACTACCTACTACCTACTACCTAGTACCTACTACCCTCTACTGACTACCCACTAGCCACTACCCACTACCTACTACCTACTACCAACTACCAACTACCAACTACCACTACCACGACGACGACGACGACGACGACGACGACGACGACTACTACTACTACTACTAGACTACTACTACTACTACTACTTCTACTACTTCTACTACTTCTACTACTTCTACTACTTCTACTACTTCTACTACTTCTACTACTACTACTGCTACTACTACTATTACTACTACTACTACTACTACTACTACTTCTACTACTACTACTACTACTACTATTACTACGACTACGACTACGACTACGACTACAACTCCGACGATATACCAGCACCATGTTTCATGGCTAACTCCTGCATTTCATGAAGCCTGATACCCTCCAGTTTCATCAAAAGTGGAAAATCCACCAGCCATAGTTCGATGATTTTCCCATTCCTCCATTTAGTTGGGGGCATTGTCCATCCACCCATGTTGAGTTACGGCATCGGGTTCAAAGAAACATAGTTATGGAAAATCACCATTTTTTCTTTCTGGGAAAACTCACTTTATACATGGCAATTTTCAATAGCTATGTTGGTTTACCAGAGGGTAAAGACTGAGAAGTTGGAGAAAGAGGAACGTGACTTGAAGCAGTCAAGGCGAAAGGTGAGGCTGTAGTTGCCAAAAGTTTGCTAGGAAGTGTTTCTGTCCCGAAATACCCGTTGGCCCCGGTACCAGATCGATTCCCACCAGTTAATCCTTTGCCTACTGGATTGGCACCGGCGGTTGTGTCGTCACCCCTTGAAGTGCGTGTGTCTCTTGACTATCATAACACGCTGAACTGTGAATCGGCAGGGTGTAACACATACGACGGGATTCGAACCTCGGCGGCCAACGCCACAGCATCCTTTTTGCAGAGAGGCCCAAGGAAACAGCGGCAAAACTCCAGAAGCAACGCGGTGACATGAAGAAACAAAATGGTCGTGACGTGAGCCCTACACTGTCCGGGCACAGCAGCTGTTCAGTCCCGGAGCCAAAGGTTCTCCCCAGATTATCCTGATCAAGATCGAGAGCATAGCTTCTTTCAGAAAATATGCAGTATGTTGTTTGCACATAGCTGTTTGATGGATATACAGATCATAGTTTGTTCAAGAAGCTTGCAGAAGTGCTTGACTATGCTTTGACGGTGCTGACTCCCTCGCTGGTTTCAAAGCTGAGTGAGTCACATGCCAAGAATCTTTTTGTTGACCTTGAAATCACCAACCAGTCCATATAGTTCCGTATCCTATTAAGAAACCATGTAAAATATGCCATTAACATTAACCCACCATTTTTCCCGGTTGACCTCCCATTTTCCATGGTTAAACCCTCATCATTTCTAATTAACCCACATTTTTTCCCAGTTAACTCATCCTTTTCATTCCTTTTCCTTGGATCACATCGTCCTGTGAGATGCTTAGTCGGATTAGTCGGGTTGTTCCCAACTCAGGAGGCCATGCGGGACGCGCGAAGGGAGGCATTGAAGGAACGGCGCCATTGGGCACAGGCGCTTCCAATGACGGGTTTATGACACCTACTGGGTGGGTAGTTTAGTTGTTGTTACTTTTGTTCGATGTTGGTTTGCTTGACATGGAAAGTAACCATATATATGTATTTATATTTACAGAGTAAACGGGAGTTGTAAACCAACTTAAGGTGGAAAGACACTTCATGCAAACAAGACTGGGGGACCATAGGTATAAGTTGGTTAATTATCCCACCAAACTCTAGTTGTTTATCACCATAAACCCAACAGTTAACCTAGTTGACCCATTTACCACATCCCCCTGGGCTTCCGAAAGAATCTATCCCGCAGAGTTCGAAACCTGGTTTGGTGTGCAGAATTGTGGTCTCCAAAAATGCCATTCCATAATGGGTAGAAAAAACAATATATATAATATATAACATATTGATGTAACATTGGACGGGTTTGTCTAAGGATAGGGTCCCAATTTTCATAAACAAGACATTGTTTATTATATGCGTTGCTATAAAAGTGTCAAAAGTTACAGGTACTTCGACACTCCAGTTGAAAAATGATGCCTGGTAATTCAACAGCTTGCTAACTGGAAACTCACCCCACTGAACAGTAAATCATCGAGCAAAATTGGCAATTTTGACTCATGTTCCATCATGATCGTCACAGCAAATTGTCCAAATGACTAGAAGGTATTATCCTATTCCAGCATTATCCCCATGAATATTCCGTGATATATCCCTTTCTCTTCCCATCAAACCACCATTTTGGTAAAATCTCATGTCTCCAAGATTCCATCTCAGTGAATCCTAAAAAGTTTTCCAGGTAAAGCTCAGGTAAACCGCCATTCAGCCACCAATTTTCTGGTTCAATTCCTCGACAGCAGGTGGCCAAAGAGCTTGGAGATTTACCAACTGGAGATGAGATTGGTCGCTTGGCAAGCTTGGCCGCCGGATCTTACCGGAGAATGCCCACGTTTTGGTCAAGCATATAGGAAATCATCTGGTTGGTGGTGACTGGAACATGAACGGATTATTTTCCATGTCATATATGGGGTGTCATCCTTTCCATTGACGAACCCATATTTTTTCAGAGGGGTTCTTGCACCACCCACCAGATGAAAAAAACAAGAAAAACATGTGTTTTGTTGGTATTTTTAATGGAATTTATTGAGATTCGATGGGATTCAATTTACCATTGTTGATGGGATTACTAGACATTTGGCCTCAAAAAATGTAACTCACCAGCTTAAAATCCTTGAGCCTCGCTGAGCTGGACACCTCCAAAGATTTCCATGAGCTGGTTATGTGTGTGTTTTGTCGTTGATAGCTACACGAATGATCCACAGCTAAAATTACTGCGTGGTGAAATGTGACAATGTGTCTTAATTGTGTTGGCAATAGCGAAAGAATGCCATAGTGGCGATTCAACTTGATTCAGCATGTATGTTTTGCTTAACATAGCCTATGGGCATTACACAAAATTGCCATGTTATCAATGGCCATCTCTGGAACCTATAAGGCCTATTTTCAGGCCTAAATTTCAGGGAATATCACAAAATATGGCCAAACATATGGTACTAACGTACCTCCATCAATTGGATCCTGAAATTCCCATTGATCTAACAACAATGATTGAAAATTGCCATTTATAGTGAATTTTCCGATAAAAAATGGTGATTTTCCATGGATGTTATTAAGACCCCCAAAAACAGATCATTTTCCCATGGATTTCCCATTGAAATCGCCTCGGTGGCGCGTGTTTATCGAGGCGATGTGACCTTCATGGTTGCGCAGCTGACCACGAAAGGTCTGAAACGCTTGAGATGCTTGGCTGATGATCGAAGGGATTGGACACTTTAAAGTATTAAGCGTCCAACATATGGGAAAATATGGGAAGAACATGTATAAATGACGATACAGTATAATGGGGATATATTATGCAATATTAATGGGATTTAGCAAGTGTTAAGTATCAATCATTCAAGTTGTGATGATATTTTGGGGACATATGACAGACACACACACATATATATATATATATATATATATGTCTTATGTATATATATATATATATATATGTGTATGTATGGGATAAACATCTACACATGGAAAATATATGGCATATATGGGATAATGTGAGATACTTAATCGTGTGTGATGTACTAATCGCCCAGTTTTTGAGAAACCATGGGAAATTACAAGGTGGTTCCCCCAGACGTTATTTTAGTTAGTTTAGAAAACATACCAGCTATTAAAATAGATATACACATATATCTAATAAAAGCTACAAGTTGGTTTACAACCCCCATGAATTTTAGGTATCTACCATAAATATTTTATAATATGGACTATCCTATTATATATATATATTAAGAAAAACAGAATATTTTAGATTGTAATTGTCATAGATGATCTAAAACTATTGTTTATTGATTGTGTTTTTAGAAATCAAATAATTTATATCTATGATCATCAATCATTCTATGATCTATCTGTTGATGCATGCAACAACGTTTAGATATGTTATATATATATATATATCGAATTGTAATCAAATCCTCCACCATCTGTTTCTTCCTCCAGTCCAAGGTGCAGCCGACAACTTTGGAAAGTTCCTGAGTGCTGCCACTTGGGCTCACAGAGCCCTCGGCGTTTGGCCACAAAGGAAGATTCGGATACATATATGACCATTTGCCAAAAATAGTTGACAGATATGTGGTTTTTCCTGTCAATAATTGTTGATAATTAGTGTGGATAATTGTTGATCAAACCCGCTAGGTTTGCGCTAGTTTTTTTTTCACACCCATGTTCAAGGATATTTTTATATGTTCCTGACTGCTTGTTATTTCAACTTGAAGAAAAGTCACATGTAACACTTAGCTCCTTAAACCTAAGGATGTCTTAGTGAATTTCTGTGCTACTCAACAATTTTCCTATATTGTTTAGGTTGCGGCTCAATTTTGGCAAATTGTACATAAGTTTACTCGCTAGATCCCCGTGCTAGCAATGGTTTCAAAAAGTGGCTTTGGCTGACCCGTGACCCAGTCACCACCAGAGAACTTGTAGTTTATCCTGTCTGTTTGACAAATTCCACTACTAATAACTAGCAGCCGCAACCACTTCATATAGACGTGCGTTAGAATTTACTGCAGGTTTTAGCTACGGTTTCAAACATGAAAGATGAAATGCAGGGTTTCAGACTATTTCGATAAGTCCTAGTTCTAAAGACCAAACAAGAAGCGGCACGCAAGGAATTACGATTTATCAACCAAACCAGGAGACGACAGTTTGACAAACCGTCAATATATATATATATATATATCATATTTAATATGTATATATATATACACTAACACTATGATAATCTATTATGTATAATGATCTTGTCTTTCTTCTCAACGTATACATGGATAGATGTATACATAGGTGGGTTCTACTCTCTAGGGAACAAACGTATCCACTTTTTTTGTGAAAAAAAAGTTGTTTTGGATACGTTAGCTGCTGTGAACATAGGCTATGATAAATGCCCTATACTTGAGACATGTTAGTTGAAAATCCAGAATGGACATGTTAGTGGAAAAGTTGTCCCCCCCTCTGGGGGTTCCC
>Ga0126342_10010521_pt1 | contig 16553 bp, 17 predicted proteins | sample Cyp1metagenome_FD_92528 | JGI IMG/M metagenome (GOLD analysis project Ga0126342, IMG submission 92528) | Coral microbial communities from Lord Howe Island, Old Settlement Bay, Australia - Cyphastrea 1 metagenome | ecosystem: Host-associated > Invertebrates > Cnidaria > Coral ... | reverse complement strand
AGAGTGTTTTGGAAAAAAATATTTTGTAGTGGGTTATGTACTAGAAGCACCTCAGAATAAATCCCAGAAATTATTTTGGGGGGTCACCCTAGTGATTTTACCCAGGGTAGCCCGCATGTTTTTGGTGTTTTTAAAGACATCTAACCACATATATACACATATAAACACATATTTGTGCAATTTTTTGCACATGTTTTTATATGTGTTTCCCATCCAACTTGGGATGATGATCATCCCTTAAAATCACGATGGAGTTTCGTGGCTCGAAGCGTTGCTGATACGGCAAGCAGCAACCTGGTAAGCGGCAACCTTCAAAATGTTCACCATGTGACCCCGATGGGTCATATATATATATCATTATATATCACTATCTATCAGTCTAACATGTTCAACTGAAAACAAGACAGAACCAACAAGTCCAAACACTGCTCAACTTTGAGTTGCCTCAGATTTTTCTGCGTTGGCGCGGCCCGGCACGGCCTGCCATCGAATCTGCGACGACGTCCTGCATTTGCAGCCCGCAGCCATCGAAGGCCGTGGCGCCGGCACCAGCCATGGCCAACTTTGAAGACGCCTTGCAGAAACAGCTGGAGCTGTTGAAGGTGGAATTGCTTCAGGCGGATGACTTGGTATGTTGTGACATTTTATGGGTGTTGATGTGGACATTTGAGGGGAGAGATAAGGGGTGAATAAAGGCGTTGAAAGTGCAGGAAGGCTGCAAAAGGTTTGTTTTGCATCATAGTTGCGCAAGCGTTTTTGTTGATGAGTAGTTGGGGATAAATTGAAAGTCGGGACTTCTTCCGATCACCCAGCACAGAGACAATATGAGAGACGCACAGGGTATCGGTTGCTATTGATGTCATTGCAATGTGATTCTTGAAAGGTACAACACCCCTTCGGCCCTTCGGGTTGCAGTATGTTGCAGTAGATTTGCACAAACTACAGACATGGAAAGGTTGGACGGTGAGTTTCTGCACTGGGTGATCTAGACAAGTGGGAAGCTCCTGCTTCAGATATTGCCTGGGGATGGGATGTTAGCTGTAGATACGAGCCCCTGACATGAGCATAGAGACCCAACAGTAGAGAATTGGACTTTGATCCCTTCCCTGAATTTTACAAGCATCCCCGCACAAAGGCATGGTTTATCCTCTGGTAGAGGGAAAAATATGGCTTGCTGGAAAGTCACCCATTTGTTCCCATTTATAGAGGATTTTCGCATTCATGTCCATTTATAAGGGATTTCCCAGCTAGCCACGTTTGATTTACCGGAGGGTAGTATGTCATTCTGGAGAGTCCAGGTATGTCCAGGTCCCAAACTTGGGCATTTGACAGGCACACTGGGCGTCCCACTCGGCCAACACGTCCCACTCGGTCAACAAGGGCTCAAGACGTAGCAGCACCCTTTCCGTTCCCGTCGATTTGGAGGCAGGGAAACACGTCTTGAAGTTTGAGCCATCGAAGCTGTGGCCTTGTGTTGGCATGTTTCGGCCGGTGGTCAGAAGTTATCACTTTCCATTCCAGGAAATTCCTGCGAAATCTTTGAAGGATCCCCAGTGACTGGTTGTTTCTCACTGAAACCGCCAAGCCGGGATGGAATTTCTAGGGGGCCCGAATGATCACACTGATGGGTACAGTAGAAGATGCAGATACGCCCTCATCTTAACACCAAGGGCATTGGATTTTGCCCATGCATCCATTTTCCCATGGAATGGTTGACCGTGAAGTGATTCCAACAATGTGAGGCCCCCAAGATATAAGTTGGTTTATAAGCCCCAGTAACTATAGTTATAAATACCATAAACCACAGTTATTGGAGTTATAAACCAACTTAGCTATCTTGGGGGCCCCACATTCCAATGTTTCATGATTCAAGAGCCTATTCTTTCCCTTGGATGAGACCCAGGTGCCGAGGCAGGAGGTGATCCCCTCCGAACATGACGAAGAGGTGCAGCGATCTTTCAGCATGGCTCTGGTGAAAACATCTTGAAAACACCACAGAAACACCATGGTTGAGTGATGTTTTGTATTGTTAAAAATGGTGAAATAGTATGAAAAAGTAACATCAATTGAGCCATCGAAGGTTTCACCAAGGATGGAGTGGACTGGTAGCATGATCGTCTAAGCAACAAGAAGCTGGCTGGTGGTTTGGAACATTTTTTATTTTTCCATATCTTGGGAATAGAAGCCCCAACTGACTCAACTGACTAATATTTTTCAGAGGGGTTGAAACCACCAACCAGGAAGTCTTGTTGTACTGGTACGTGCACAGTGTTGCAGTTCACCAACGAAGGGGGTGGGAACCGGCAAGAATAATTTGCTAAGCATTTGTTTAGTAGTTTTAAACCAAGAATGGAATAGACATACTTTTGCCGCCAAAAGATTCTGGTTCATTGGAGAAAAATCATGGACAATGAGTGATGGAGGGGTATTATTTAATTATATAATCGTGATTAATAGACACACACATATATAATCATATATATATTTATATATATATACATACTATGTGTTTAAAACTTCAAAAAAAATGGGATGCGTCAACTATGAAATCCGATTGACTGGAATATTACATGTACAGTATCACCTGACTTTCCAAACATGCAACTTGGCACATTATTGATAATACATCATTCCTTATTAAGAACGACGGATGATTGACAGATAGTCCGGTTGGCCATGTATCCTAAATTTCATCAAGTCATCAGCTTGTGGCTTCGAGATGTGTCCGGTTACCTCTGAACATTTGATCTATCCCGCAGTCTTTTGAGAACATCATCCTATTAATGTATGCAGCAGTATTTTCATATTTTTCATGTGATATATATCTATATATATATATATATTATGAACTATATATGTGTTACTGCAATGATTATAGTCATTATTAATGTGCTGTTTGCTCCAATTGCCAGGTTAGGTACCATGGTCGTGGCATCTCGTTAGGTCGGCGTGGCGTTGCGCGTTTCGGACCACTTTGCGAATGGCATCGCAGTTCGATGGGTAGCTAGGCGAAAACCACCGGGAGGTCCATAATGCTTGGTCCATATACAGTATGAAATATCGATACACACACATATATATGACATATAATTATTTATATATATATATATTATGTATATACCTACCTGAACATTCCGTCGATCAATTATTTTTGGTAGTTTTGGAGTATGACTGAAAATGACCCAGTTTTCAGAATCTCGTCTAATTCTACTAGTTTGCCTGGTTTTGCTTCCTAGTGGCCACACTATCACCACAATTGACATTTTGAATAATTATGACTGAACATGGCTTGCATCCTGGCTGCGTCCCAAAGACATACCAGGCCATTCTCATATCCCGAGCACCAACGCATATGAACGCACATACTGCGCCCAAAATTACCCGCAAAACGCCTGCAAAAATCCGTAAAACGCCCGCAAAACCTGCAAACGCCCGCAAATCCAAGAATCTTGTAAATTGAGAGCAAAATACTGGTGAGAAGACAGGGCCATGCTGATGGGAAACACAGCCATGACATACCACGCCTAACTTTTTGGGGAACGCGGGAACGCTCGATACGACCATAAATTTGATGAAACGCCTGATTGTGCAAAACGCCTGATATTTTTTAGGAGCTGGAAGGCCCAGGTATAGAAGGTACAGAAGCTGGATATAAATGTCTATGTTTTTTAGGAAGATCATTTATGCATGGCGGATTTCCCAAGGGTGTCCTTGTTTGGGCCAGTTTGGGCATTGTATGGTTTGTAATCTACTATGGCCCTGAGAGTGACAAGAAAAATGGGCAAGCAATCTTCATGAAACCAAAATGACTATATAGAATTATATAGATCTCTTTGCCCCGTACAGTACCAATTGATGATCAACGTGCGTATGATTCAAGTTCACTATGCACACATGCGTACATATCATTTGTGCATTTACTGTAAAACATAATATATTTTTTCATACACGTATATATTATGTGTTTGTTTGTTTATTTATCTATACACATATTATACAGATCAAAACATCATCCAACTTGGATGTGCATCTCAGGAATTGCTACTGCTAAACCTGACGCTCCACCGTGTTCCCAACATACCCATTATCACCAATACAACCTATATATATATATCCAACTTCCTTACACACAAAATGTGTACATATATATATATGTTGGTGTGTGTTTGTGTCAATGTAAAAAAAACATGTATAGAATATATTGATATACGATATACACTCTTTTTCGTATTAGTTTTTGAAAAACATATCCTGTATACATCTCCTGCCTGTCCTGCGGGATCTCAGGCCCGCCTTTCCCGCGCCTTGCTGGCACCACCTCCATCTGAGGCGGGACGGATTTGAAGCTGACTGTAGCTCTGGGATTCTATTGTGATTTCAATGGTGGGTTAATGGGGATTAATGTGATTTTAATTGTGTTTAATGGGGTCTTATGGAATGTTTCATTTACTCCACTAAACGAATATTATTGGTTGTACCCTCTGGTAGTCAAACGTGGCTGGTTGGAAATTGCTCAATGAATGGGGGTTTCTAGCTGGTAAAACCATCATAAACCATCTATAAATTAGGAATTGTCCAGCAAACCGTGTTTGATTATAGTAAGATAACTATATATGTTTAATTATATCCACTATGATATGTTATGTGGGGATGATAATGATGGATTGTTTAATGGTTGCTATTGAAATGTGGCTTATGGCCCTACTTGCTTCACTATAGAGATTTTGAACAAAACCATTTCATAGCAGAGGTGTCCGCGGCTGAAGTGGGGACCAGGATGACGATTCCAATTGACTTAGTACAGGTTGAACAAACAGGAAACCTTTGGTTTCGTGTAGGCAGTGTTTCGGCAATCTGGATGTGGCAACCGTCCACTTCCAGCTTCAACATATTTCTTCAATCTTCTTTTGGAGAATAGTCAATGTGTTTGTTTCACAACTTTAAAATTATGTCCACCAATTTTTGCAGCTTATTTTCCCATTGGACTCGCCAATTTCGGATGATTTCCTCATCCCCCATTTGCGGGATTCCCAATGTTTTTTTTTGGATGTTCTGTTGGTTTTGTGTAGGAGCCATTTCTTTAATATGCTTACCTCAGTAACATGGGTGTTTCTTGGTGCCACGGGTGATCCCCAGTCAGCATGTCTCACTAGTCGGTCCCAGCCGCTTTTGGGCTTTTCAAAAACGCGCGTCGTTGTGGTCTTGGTGCCATGGAGATCCAATGTCAAGGCGAAGCCTTGGGCGAAGCGCAACGGAAAGAAATGGCCAAGGTGCAACGTGGATGGGGTACGGATGGACAATTCATAAAAGATACGGACATCTACTGGGAATATCATGGGAAGAAGACTTTTTTGATGAGGTACCGATGGAATATGAATGGAACATGTATTAATTGGATGGAATAATTATCCAGTGATGTGATGATGGTAATACCTTGGGATACACATTAAGTCAATGCAATCTGAAATGGCCATGGAATGTTAATGGGATATTGATTCTCTGTCCAATGGTTCGGAGGGAGCTGAGTATATCTATCAGCTTATCAGTTGGTTGGGAAACTCTTAGTTTTTTTTTGGGGGGAATTTGTTGCACGTATTCCTCCATGATTATCCACAATTTTCTCTAATTCTTGTGACCCAAGACTTCACTATCCAGTGGTTAGGGAGCGCTTTGGAGCTAGGGGTATACCCTATTAACTGATGAGCCAAGGAGCGAGCCAGTTGGAGCTACACTAAGAGTTTGCCAACCATTTGATAGTAAGCCCGTCAGCCCAAGTTTGTAAAAATGAGACAATTATCAGATACACACGGAATAATCAACTACCTCACAATCATGGAATATTGTTGGTTCTTTTAATACGTGTATATTATTAAAGAATTATTGGACGTTTTGTTTAAATACCAAAGGACCAACCAAATAGTCAACGATGATGAGAATAACATACATGACCAAATATGGGACTAAAAAGAGGGTTGAACTATCAACAACGGGTACGTAGCAACTTGGGGGTTTAGGGTATGTAATATTGGCTTTGGGTGTAGTTTAATGATATGAAGTCAAGGCCATGAATTATATAATTATTTTAGGATGTTTGTTGAATAACCATGGGATAACCATAATAAATCATCCCCTTATTGCAAGGAGTTTGTCAAATTGCGCCGTGTCTTTTGTGCATGGGATGATGTATAGGATGACCGACGTGGTTTTGGGTCATTGGAATCATGGGGCTGGGAAGGGGCGCATATAGTTTTACATCGTTTCTCTATCGACAGTTTCTGTTAATACTTGCCGCGTAAACCAAAGGAATTGTGAGGGGTTGAGGCATACTACTTCAAAGGTAGGTTCAGGTTAGTTTAGGCTATTTTGGGTTAATAAGCGTACGACATTGGTTCAATGGCAGGTTATTATTTTAACTTTATAAAACAAGCGTATACAAAAATGCTGGTGCCACCCGAGAAAAGCAACAAGGGCATCTCACCCGCAACGGCAAGCATTTGGGATCATTTGCGTCAACCAAATGGATGGGTAGTTTATGATTTTAATTACTCGTTTTTACCATAAATCTGGAATAATCTGGGCAAACATTCACCACCTCACTGTTCTCCCGAGCCCTGGAATCATGTTCTTACTCAGAGGAATCATCCCAAAATGGCCGCACGTTTCAGGTTAGCAAAGTATAATTTGCCCAGATCAATGGGTGTATACTCTTCTACCGACCAGTGCCATGTCACTGGATCCATGGATGCCAAAGTGCGGCTCGGCGGTGGATTCCACTCACCCAACTGGAATCCAATGTATTCCAATGTGGAATAGGTTTGGAATAAGTGATAATAAATGAATAATAAGTGATATTTAAATCCAACGGATTTCATTTCATTTTTTTGGAAAAAGTGATAGTTAGTCATATATTCTCTAAATTAGTTGTGGTGTAACTGTTAAACTCGGACTACCCTTTCCTCCCTGCAGGCCTTCAACTTCTTGGCTCTCCGCGTGCAAGGCGCACTTGCTCGAAAGCGCAGTGGACTCCCATTGATTCTTGGCGGCTGGGAGCTGTGTTTTTGCGCTCCAATATCGGATGATCCCCAGAGTTACTTGCGAACAAGAAACACGGTTTCAAACAAGTTATACTTTCATTTCTTACAAAAGTGCACCGTACGTTGGTATTGTATCACCCATTCCTTAAACCAACCCAGTGACACCAACAGATGGTACACAAATCCTTTGTAAGCTTAAGTGTGTTTCATATTGTTTCATATTTGTGCCCACATTTATACGCCTTGGGTATGTGTGAACCTTGTTCTTTTAGTTCTTATGGGTGGTGCCCGCATCCATGGACCCATTTACCTTGTAACGAATGCATATATCATTAAACTATATGACTATATGAAAATATCATTTATGTATGATTCATGCCTATCCCACTAGTTTATTTTTTGTTTATATAATTCCTTTTGTTTTGTCCCACGTGTTGTTTATGCAGATCTATATGCAGTTCTATCGGTTGGACATGTCTGAAATTGACTGCATGCCATGCGCGCCCACATACACAAGTCCCTCTCTATATCAGCAGGGGATTGATTGAACATATGGTAGCTGGTAGCTTTGATAATTACTCCTAAATCTAGTAGTGGTTAATTATCACTGTACCTTTTAACATTGCCATTTTTGTGTATTTGCAGTATCCCCATTTTCAGATGCACTCATACATTACACAAGTCGAATATTGTTCCACATGTGACATAGAAATAGTCAATTGAGAGCTCCCTCCTGGTACGAGTTGCTTGTTTGCCACAGCAAGTTTTGTCGAAACCCTTGGCCAGTTGGGTGCCCAAGGCTGCTACCAAAGTCGGAAGTGCCCAAATTGCTGCGCGGCTGCGGACGAGCCCCAAGCAATGCAGATCTGAAAGAGCTACTGGAATCCGTCAGTGACTTGTCATTCTTGCTGGGGCCTGTTGGAAAACAACAATGGGGTTCGGAACCCCAAAAATCCATGAGAGCGAAAATATGAACATCATTGGCCTTCCGCATTTTGTGCCCTCCAGGCAAGGGTGAGTACAGTAAGCCGTCATTAGACTGTGATAAAACGGTCAACTAGCTATAATCCCCCATCCTAACCTGCGCTGAAAGGGTTTTTTGTAGGTCATTGCACGCTGTTAAGTGAGGAACCTGAAATGATTGGCTGGTTGGTATCTCTAGCCCAAAGCACGAATCATATTTTCCCAAGCGTAGGGATTAACCGTGTTTGCTCACCCCCCAGTGAACATGCAAAAAAACAATGGAAACCCATGGGTTTGTAGAACAAAGAATCTACAATACGTGAATGTTCCGTATCTTTCTCAGTTTAGTGAGGGGTATCTTATGCGACCCTCAGCATCAGCATCTCAGCTGATGCGCAGCTAATGATGATAGGAATGGGACCAGTGATGATCACCCAGACGGTCCATGTTATATTTACCAACATTCACTTCATATATGTATAGGTATAGGTATTCCATACATGGGGCCGTTTGGTCCCTATTGCTTGGAACCTCCTACCAGTGCTGTTTTTGGCGAGTAGGTGATTGTTAACTTCCTCAAGCATGATTGGGAACCTATTGTTATTTACCGTTCACTTTCTTGGCTAGTAGTAGCACAATGCAGTACATGGTGAACCGAAGTATCACATGTGTCCAAATGGTGAATAGATGTGAATAGATGTGAATAGATGTATCAAGTTTACGTTTAGTGTTACTATAGTTGCCATTTTACCCCTATTGTATGTAATGCCCCAAACTTAGGTTGATTGATAAGTAGGTGTACTAGGGTTTATTATTTGCATATCTGTATTTATACAATTTATACATATAGAATTAATTATACTGAATTATGATCATGTATATATATATATAATCCCCCTTACAATATCCCTTATAGAATGGCGCCACCCGGGGGGCGCGATTTATAAAAAATAATCGCGCACCCAGGGGTAAAATCAAAAAAATGAATTGCTTATAAAATGGAGTCATTTGCAATAACACTTTTGGGAAGATCCCTACTTGAAACTGTCATTTTATAAACCGCCCCTTTTTCTGGGGGCTATAAAATGGCAAACCCATTATATAAGGTACACTTACTTTGCAAATCTTTGCAATATAAACAAGTTCTTTTGATAATTATAGGTTTTACCAGCACAAACTGAGAGAAACATACCCGGAGAATCCCGGAGAAATCAGGTTTGCACAGTTTTTGTGCTTATAAGATGCCCTGGAGGTGCCTTATAGAATGACAGGCTATCTGACACCAAATTAGTCTGAATTAGTAGAATTTCCATTCCCACCTTATAAAATGGAGTTTGCAGCTGTCCAAAAAAGTAAAATTTGAAATCAAGGTATGTAAGCGATTTTGATGCGATTTTGGTCACTATGGTCCGTCAACTAATAAGCTTGATGTTTTCTCTATAAAATGCTAATTGGTATTCCCTATATTGCTGTAGGTTGGATAATTGCAATTTTATAAACATTTGGTACCATGGATCTCTCATTTCATAAGGAATTTCTTATAAATCGCGCCCCCCGGGTTCAGCTTCTAATTGTAAGGGGGATTATATTTTTATATATATATGTATGTATATATATATGCAAATATATATATAATAATATATATATATATATCATCTATGTACCCGTATGTAGTTGGAGTCGGCTCCAGAAGCAACTACAATAAGTGGGAGGCATCACCTTGCCTTCGGGCCCTTTTCGCCGTCCCCCTGAGGCGATGAAGGTCTTCTGCTCGAGGACTTCATCACACTCTACGAGTGGCCAGGCATCGGTTACGATGTCATGGAAAATGGGTCATAGCAGGAAAATAGCCTGCTTAATATGATATAATAAAATATAATATAATATAATATATATATATATATATATGTATTTACACACACAGATAATTATACTAGTATATATATAATACATACGGAACATTCCTTGCGAGCGACATGTTCTGTTCACCGGTTGTAACTCATCTACTAACTGGGATGCACATCCAGACTTGCGCAGATAGTCAGTGAAGAGTATTGGCATCATACAATGAAGCTACAGATGCAAGTCATTTGAATTGTGAAGAATGCGCAATGTAAACATAATTGCTACAGGCGACTCAGGCGACCTGATATCAATACTATAATACAACGAATTGAACTGAAGGCTTACCCTCTGGCAAACTAACATAGCTATTTAATATGTCAAATTGTTTTGTAATTAATTGCTTATTAATTAAAGTTAAAAAGGGTGATTTTGCATAGCTATGTCAGTTTGCCAAAGGAATTGGCCGTTTCAAATATCGATGTTTTTTTTTGCCTAGCTTTACCTCATTATATGGGGAGACTACATGACTTTTGGAACAATTCAGCTGAGGAAAGCTTCAGAGAAGGTGGATGGGTCCGACGGCTGAGAGTGAGGGATATGCTCTTGGGGAATCACACGTTTTCATCTACCCTTTGGAAACCATTCCCATGGGAATGGGAAGTCAGGAAATCCTCTACACATGGAGGTTTTAAATGGTGGGATTTTCCAGCTCACATATTATGTCCATCCATACTGGTATGAATTTCTCACAATCAAACATGAGGATGTCCTATTGCCAATGTTTGATTTCTGAGGTTCTCATGAAGCGTTGTTTCGCCAGTGTGTTAAAGCACAGGGATTTAGTTCAAAATGGTGCTGGAATGGAAACGGTTTGAGATTCAATGCCAACAAATAATGCTTTGCACCCCACAGGGTTTTAATTTGTAGTACTACTTGTGCCCATCGCCAAATGCATTTGGAGGTGGTTTTGCCAGCAAACCTTCTGATTTGTTTTGTGAAAGTGATGCAAGCAATAGATACGGATAGATATGGAATGCCGTGGCTTGCAACAAGGACAGCCACCATGAGGATTCAACACTATGGATGATGAAGCATAAACCCATTGGGGCCCGTTCAAATCAGCTGTAGGTTAATCTCCACCAAAATCTGACTATTTCCGTTACATGGAGTTACAACACATGAACTGGAATCAACTGGGGCCCTCCCATGAAAAAACTCGCCCAATCAATTGGATATATATATATATATATTTATGATCCAACAGAAATCCTATAGCTATGGAGTTGAATATTCAAGCCAACGGAAACCTATCAACTGGGGGCCTACATTCTATAAATCCTATAAATTACAGGCCATGAAATCCCAGATTCAAACATATTAAAACCAGAAACGCTACAGTAAAACCGAGCCTCGAATCTCCAATAAATCGCATGGAAAAACGCCCTGAAAAAGCCGTGAAAGCAGGCCTTGCCCAGCGAACATCAGCTCCTGGATGCCTTGAGGGCCTTGGATTTGACGGGCTCCGCAGCTTGGAACAACGGGCTCGGAAACCTGGGAAAATCATGAGTTTTTTATGGAAAAACTGACAGGGTTTGATGATATGTTATTGGGATATGGGATTTAAAGGATTTTTGTTCATTGACTTGGGATTTTAAGGGCGTTTAACGGTAAAAAAATATTGGGATTAGTTATATTAGATGTTTATGGATGTTTATGGAATTTAATGAGATTTTACAGGTTTTAATGAGGTCTTAATGCGATTGTTTGCAATATGTTTGATCGTTTGTTGGGAGTTCATGTTGGATGAATTCTGATTTCCCCATTGGATAATCCATCATTTGGGGAATCTACTCAGGATAAATCGTCACCTTCACAATTAAAAAAAACAAGAAAATGGAAGTAGCTTGTTGAAACATGGATTTAGATTTAGATGGATTATCCGACTTAGATTTGATTGAGCAACTCCCAACAAGAGCGTATTAGAAAAACAATATGCGACTGGTTTGGTAGGATTTACTACTTGTTTGTTTCTTTTGTGCCAGGCGGGAGCTGTAGATTTGTTTTTTGTTGGTGCAGTATCATATGGTATGAAGGGGGCCAAACAAAGGATGAATTATATTATATAATGTATATATATATACATTGTGATGCCCCCAAGTTAACATGAAGTTATGTTACTTATAACTTGAGTTACGGAAGTTAAATTGAAGTTATGTTAACTTATGTTATACGATTTATAACTTAAGTTTTAACTTCGATAACTTCTTAGGAGGTTTTTTGTTTTTTTGATATACAATGATTTTTTCATAGCATTATTTGGTTTCTGCAGTTTCTTTGTTTGGGCCAGGATTAACTTGCGTTTTTGGCCGCAAAATGCAACGTTTTCACAGCAACAGTGGGATGCCGCAGTCCCAGTGACCCGACTAAATAGCCAACAACTGCGTCCACGCGCTGCAAAGGCGACGGAGCAGGCTCGGCCAGTAAAGTATCCCATAGAGCTTGACGAAAAAAAAGGCATCAAGATTTGTAGTCTTGCATGGCGGACCTTTGCGCAGCCCCATTTTCTGCCGCTGCCATGACGTTGCGGAAAAAAAACCTCCCGTTGAGCACTGAATAACTATCATGGCATACATGACTCAAAATGAACAACCAAAAAATGCTAACTCGCGTAACTTCGACAACTTCATTTTATCTTTGTTTCTTGGGATAGCCTAACTTATGTTATAACTCAACATCTCATGTTTTAAATTCAACATAAGTTATAGAAGTTAGCCTATGTTATAACTTATGTTACCCCATGTTATAAATCATCTTACAGAATATAAAAGTCAATTTGTATCTCGGGGGCCTCACAATGTACATATATGTAGTCTATAGTTTATCATGAAACAATAGGTTTGTATCCATTGCTGGGGGGGGTCTCATTTTAAATGTGTTGGCCGGGTGTCATCAACAGGAACCAATGGAATCAGGAATCAAGCAATAGAAACTGTGAGTGGTTGGCTTCATGGATTCTTATTTGGCTTTTGAGACCGAGCATTCATTTGGCCTGCAAATGCAGTAGGTGTATCACCCTATATAGAAGACATTAGAATCTTGTAAGACGTTTGTCACTTCTTGGAACTTTTTTTTGAAACATCTGGAGCCGTGAAACTTCGCAGGTGCTCCAAATTTTGGCCTTGTCACCAAGGATTCACTGGATCCCAAGGCTCTAAAAATCATTCTATGCCTCTTGGGCTCCATCCAGATGGGAGGGGATAGAAGGGTAGAATCGCAACGTCTTTGCGTTTTTGCGGTGTTTGATTGTTTGTCCTGGTGATTCATATTCGTTGTTGTTGCCTGGATCATCATGGTTCAGAGGTAGTTTGTTTCGGTGGTGGTTGCATGTTTTCCCTGCCGGCCCACTAGAGCATTCTTCCCTCTTTTACATTCTTTTACCATCCAGGCTTACCCCGTTCCAAAGAGAGTGTGAACTTTTACCGTACACTGGTCGGTATGCGGGGTATGGGGCTCCAGCAGCGGGGATGAAAGCAATCCATTGACATCCTCGACTGCTTCTAAGAGTAATTGAGTAATTCAAAGAACCTCCAATGAGTTTTTCTTGTTCAGAGGGTTTGGACCTTTTAGATCTGATGCAGAAAGCAAACAATTTCTCACAATGAGATGAATTTTGTGACATGGTTTTCAAGTCTTCAACTCATGGGGCTTGTAGGCATTCCATGTTGTTACTGTTTTTATTCAGGGGTGCATTTTTTCCCTTCGGATGATTCTTGTGCGGCATTCAGATTTTGAAAAGGGCTTAAAGTCGGAGATTAAGGGACCTGGAGGATGAACAAGTCCAGTACTAAGAAGGTTTGTGTTACACTCTGACAGTGGCGCGCAGTTCTGCTTGTTGATTCAATTTCGCCCATTCGCAGGTAGACTCACCAATTTTTTCTGAGTCTCAGGTGGGATGGGGGATAAACTTGGACTCACTCATGTGGACCAGCGGCTCGGCGGGAGATGGTTGGGAAATCCCCGAATGAAATGGATGTTTCAAGATTTCAGTGAGGTAACGATAGGAGCGCCTCCAGTTTTTCTTACGCGAAAAGGACAATGACCACTGAGATATATTTCGAACATTTTTTTGGGGTTGTTATTCTGCAGGAAGGATATGGTGATTAACCAATGTCCCATCGGTACCCCACTCACCCAGGATCTTGCAGGGCGTGCCGAAGGATGGTCTGGGACGCGTCAGCTGTCGACAATTGGCCCGAAAGCTCTCGAAGGGACCGGACGGGGTGTTGCATTTCTGAGCGCAGTTTGCTGCGTCGCCGATGAAAACACATGGCCTAGCGAGAAGCTACACTGAGTAAACCTTGGATGGGTATATGGAGGTTTCTTAAAATGAAAACGGCAGGTTTTTTGGGGTGGGGGTACATGTACCAAACAGCCATTTCGTGCTCTGTATCGATGATTGACCATGTCGAGAAGATTATGGAAGTCAGGTCTTGGAGGTATAGTTCTGGAAGATGAGTTTTGGTAGTAGCATGCATGAAGATGTCGTATGGGTAGACAATGGTAAACATGTGCGTACCTGAAAGGTATTTTGAATTGCATATGTACATAAACTAAGTACGCGCACAATGTACATCTTTTGTCAAGCCTTTTTGCACAACGGTGAAAGTGGCATGTTGAATTGACCATGAATGTGTTTGATTGTTTTAGTGGTACATGCAGCCCAGGCATCCAAAGTTAAGACTTGCCGTTTTTCTACCTATCCAAGAGATTGATTGCATAGGAGATCTGAGGAATTATTCCCGAGGAGATTCAGCAAAGTTGATCTCTTTGCAGCGTGATGCGCAGACAATCGCAGACAGCAACGCAAACTGAACAGAAAACGGAGCATGCCTGAGTTTGAAATGGGGGCCGGGCATGACTATACAATGATATACAATGATATATATATATATATGTACATAACATTTATATATATATATATATATTATATTGCTCGATGTTGTATGATTATATGTATGCATATGCATGGGCGTGTTCATGTAGATATGCATTCCTACCTCCCAAAACCTGTAGAGAAGTTGTACAGTAAGGTAGTTGCTCGGGACCTGATGTTAGCCATGTGGTACTTTTTGCCACAGTGTTAGCTCATTGGGAATTTCAGGATCCTAAATTGAAGGTACCTACTATATATAAGGCCTATGTAAGGGGATATACCCACAAAATATGGCTTTATATGGTACAGTACCTCCAATTTAGGATCCTGGAATTACCATTGATTAGCGATCTGGTAAGTAATCCCAGCTGACAAAATCTTACAAACCACTCAACGAGCGCAAACAACATGGCACAAAGTGCTGTTTTCTTGTTGTTTCCGCATCGTCCATGGTACAATCGACTTAAAGATCTTGAACCATACCCTCAGGTTGCAAGATGTTGCAAGTGTTGCTGATTGAATGGTGAGGCCAGGAGTTTTTAACCGTTACAAAGTTCGGGAGAATGGTCATTTGTTGATGTTAAAACCCTCATGGTTTCAGGGTTAAATCAGGCCTTAGCCCTCCATGCTGATTGGGTTGCTGCGATGCCCGATGGGCAAGGCGCCAGAGAGGGAATATATTGAATAGATGCCTGTGGGCTGGAGAGGTACTACCAAAAAGTGTGGCTTTAGCAAGTGAACATGCGCATTGAGCAGCAAAGAGATGGACGTTCACCAAGACAAGGTTTATAAAAAAAAATGCGATTTAAATCAATTAATGTTGGACTGTTCCAAGCCAAACAAAAAGGTGTTGAAGCAACCAAACATGGGATTGAAACGACCAGACATGGAAGTTAATCACACATGTGTACTACTGCGATGTCCCCAGAAGCGATGGTTAGCGTTTGGGGGAAGGCAAACATAGCCTGGAGCCATCCCGAAGAGATAGAAAAGTTGGAAACCTGCAAATATGAAATATACATGTCATCTATATTTATCTACACCATCCTGGAAAACACGTTTCTATTTTTTTATGGATACTATATGATACTATACATACATATTATATAATATACATCATAACAGCTTCATCCCAGAACCAACCTATTTGGATACATTGGGTGCCTGTCACGTAGCCCCCCAGTTGCAAGTCGGTGTAGTTTCACCCATTCGACTGTAGATTTATCCGACACGCGCAGAAAACAATCTATATGTATTTATATAATATTAAATACATTTTTATATATATATATTTCAATAACATCGGACGATTATTGGAGGTACAAGCCAATACAAGTTTTTCAACTCACACAAGATGATTACTACAGTCCCTATAACATTCCGATTTATAGATGATAATCCCTTTAGTATCCCTTGGCGCAAATTCATCATAGCATCCCCATGTTCCATCAACCTTTTTCCCATAAAAACGAAAAGAACCATTCGTTCCTGGACATTTTTGCGATCCAATAGGTTTTTCCTAAAATCACCATTCTTAGGCATTGTCTCATAATTTTCTCCTAAAAATCACCATCTTTATATCGACATTTCCCGATAGTTATCCCCTTAAAATCATCTTTCATAGATATGCCCCTATGAAGTTTCGTGGGAGAAGGTTTTTTGTGGGATATGCGTTCGGACCTCACTTTAGGTTACCGGGAGGCCTCAGAAGCGTACCAAAGTGTCATGTTGAAATGGAAGGTGCACAAGAACGCATATCAAGCGTTCCAGCTACTTGT
>Ga0126342_10010520_pt1:0-12500 | contig 16556 bp, 16 predicted proteins | sample Cyp1metagenome_FD_92528 | JGI IMG/M metagenome (GOLD analysis project Ga0126342, IMG submission 92528) | Coral microbial communities from Lord Howe Island, Old Settlement Bay, Australia - Cyphastrea 1 metagenome | ecosystem: Host-associated > Invertebrates > Cnidaria > Coral ... | reverse complement strand
CATCATCATCATCATCATCATCATCATCACCATCACCATCATCATCATCATCATCATCACCATCACCATCAGCATCACCATCATCATCATCATCATCACCACCATCACCATCACCATCATCATCATCATCACCATCATCATCATCATCATCATCACCATCATCACAATCCCTGTTCTTGGATACCACGCAACAAAATCCAATCCAATCCAAGCCGCAGGTATGCAACCAGCCTCCACTGGGCGATTACGCAGTTCACACCAGCGTCTATGCACATCCAGCCTCAGAACTTAAACGAACCTCAACAACAATGGAATTGCTGATTGTCGCTGAATATCGTGACATTTTGAACAGAAGGGCTTTTGCCCAGCTTGTTGCGATTGATTTTGATTTTGTTTTGCTGTGTGAATCATTGAGGAGCGTTTGTTTGCTCTTGGAGTGGTAGTCTTTGCCCTCGTTGGTTTCTCCTATGCGCCTTGGGCCTTGGACAACTAGTCTTCCAGCAGTCTGCTTGCCATAGCCGTACGCACGTGCTATGTTCTCTTTGCATACAGCAAATCAGTGGTTCAAATAGGCTCACTGAGATGGCTTGGACGCGCAGTGACAGCGATGTGGGATGTTTCGGAATGTTTGAGGTAGTGGGTAGCATCTCTGGCTCTTTGGCACAACTGCGAGGCCCTCATGTTCTTCTGTGTTTTTGGGAGAAAGCGAATGGGTTGTTTTCCAAAAGTTCATTCTTATCATGCTTCTGGGTTCCAACAGTCTATTATTATAAATCATTATTATATATTATATACTATGTACTTATATACTTATATATATATAGAAGGACGTTGCAGTAGCAAATTGCCAAATGCAGGTTGAATGCTGTGTGTAGACCTCCAGAAACTCAGATTGATATCAGGCGAGGTACGAAGATAGAAAATCAAACCGAAAATCTCACAATGAACGGACGTGATACTCGTAGAAGTGATAAACACAGCAAAATCTGACAGCAAATAGTAAGTTGACACATGTTGATACTATGGACAAGCTAGACCAATAAACAGAACACCGTTTGCTAGATTTGTTGTGATAAGACTGGATTCGGCGCAGGACGATTCAATAAGGCCAGTACAGGGTATTAGACCTTACCCTACGTGTCTCACGTCGCAGGAAGTCGTCCCACATCCTTTGTGCCATGGGGAAGTTGATGCCAGACAAATGCTGTCATACAGTATATACATCATCCTTTGTTGAAGGTTTGAGGTCTATGTCCCAAATCACATCGGCACGATGGTCTTGAGTAGGAAGTATGTCCCATTCCTCACACTATCTCGCTACATTGTTCATAGGAAGTTTAGGAGGGAAACTTGGAAACTTGGAAACTTCTGAGCAGAGTCAGGGTAGAGAAGAGTGTAGTACAGCTCTGAAGAGTAGTAGAATAGAGAAGAGCAGAGCAGAGAAGAGCAGAGTGAAGAAGAGTAGTATAGCTACACAAGTACTCAACGAACAAGCAGATACTGGCGGCTTGGTAGATTTACTCGATTCGATTATACATTATATATATGTATATATATAGAGGTGGATAGAAAGATGGATAGGCAGACAGTACATTGATGGATAGATGGACACGCAAATTTGGAGAACCATTGATAAGTACACCCTTGCCTTGCTGGCCCCATGATGTGTCACATGCAAAAACTGCAAAACCTCTGAACCCGCAAGATAAAACTCCAAACCCAAACAATCCAAAGAAACCCAAGACCAGAACCTGATAGAGGGCAAGACGTAAGGCCGACATAAGGACAATTATTTTTGGAGCGAAACAAGAGTGTGTTGACATTGCTTGGTGCGTTCCCAGTCCTGATCTGGAGTGCTCATGCAATATTGTGAAGGCCTTAATGGCGGACTGCTGTACAAAATACATCCCTGAGTGCTGTGCATTTATTGCAGAAAGCAGCAATGACCAAAAAAACATGGTGACATTTAAAGCAGACCCACTTAGGAATTTGAAAACGAATACACAGCAAGGTCCCAAGAATCATCCCAAACCGAGAGTGTGCTCACATTCATATTCCATGTCATGCTGGTAAATTGTTGTTTTAATTCTTCTTTCGCCCTCCCAAGCCTGCCACACACTATATCTGAAAGGACCTAAACAGAGATCCCCACATTTCGCTTGTGCAAAATGCAGCACTAACGCACTCGGGCAAGCTAGGGGCCAGGCCCATCTGAGCAAAACAGTATCGTTGATGCAAGACGGATATGCTGAACATGCAACATATGGGAATGGATCAAAACCGATTTTCGCCAAAATCAGAGGCCATTCTAGGGCTCACCAGGGTACCCAAGGTTTTGACGCATGCCGCATACCCATATGTAAATTTATATGTAAAACAAAGGCATAATTTTGTTCTGAAGCTGCTGCAGATTCGATCAGGCATGACCGAGAATCGAGCTCGACAATTCTGGGAGCTTAGACGTCACCTTCGAAAGAATAGAGTCTCCATTACCCTGTCAGCTCGCATCCAGAAATATGTTGAGCATGTTCTCGAGAGCCACCAAGCCGCAAAAAGTCCCAAAAAGTCCCAATACATTGCACAAAGATGCGCAGAGCCAGTCAGACGATGTCAGATGTCCATTCCAGGAAACCATCAACAAACTTAACAAAACCAAAGGACCAAAAGATACCAAAAGTAAAGCTCTGCTTTGAAAGTGCCACCTTTTGCCTGAGGCCAAGAGGAAAATGTACCGGCTGAAGATATCAAGTTGCTGACGCTGCTCTCTGAGCAGCTTCGAAGTGAGCTGGAGTGCAACTTGGATGGTGACGAATGACAAACTGGATGCAGTGAGCCTTGAAGACAGTCAATAATGACAATGATCATTATGCATGACCATTGTTGATTATTTACATGATTTTATCATGCCTTCCAAAGAGTCAAGTCAATCCAAGGCGAGATTTGCATGCCACACTTTTCAGTGCACCCTCTTTTTGCTCGACTATGTGTGGTCTCACGTGTGACCATTCATCGCCTCGCAAACAATGCCATTCAGAAGAAGCAGCTGGCACGGACTGACTCCTTGTTCATTCCAGGGGAGACTGCAACGCATATGTACATAGTGGTCTACGGAAGGCCGGAACCAGAGCTTGGGAGATCTTGGGAGGGTGCATATGGATTGCATATGGGTGATTACTTGATATTACTTGGACACATTTGGACACCGTAGAACAGGTTGCTCGGTGTTTGCACCAAGGTTGATCTACAGCAGGATTGATTCCAAGGGGACCGAGCACAAAGAACTGGTTGACAAAGGCTTGTCGGGTGGGATTTTCATAGATGTTCAGTGTGATAGGCTATAGGGTCAAGATTCCGGAAGTTGTAGGGGAGATTTTGGGACACTATGGGACAATACACTCAGTTTGGGAGCGTGGCAAATCAGATTCAGCAAAAGGGAAGACATGACCGAATGATAGGCAACATGCTTTGTAAGATTTTGATAGATTTTGTATGGCAGGGGAAGACTGGATATCTGAGCCTGTTCTTTGGACTTCCAGTTGGCTTCATTTGGGATTGCTGATTTCAATGACCGAAAGCGAATTGATGGTTCTGGACCCCACCCACTTTGGTCGAGTCGTGAATCTGAATCCGGATGCTGCAGCTCTTGCAGCGACGTATGTGGTGAACTTCATCAAGTGGATCAATTCAGTTCAAAGAGACAGCCTTTCCGATATTTGGCAAGGAGAAAACGTTGGTCCTCGCGTTGCGGGATTCATGGAACTTGACGAACATCAGTTCAAGAGTGCAAAAAGTCTAGCTGCCAAGCTCATGAACTGGCAGAAGTGATGTGGGTGCAGTTCGCAGGACAATGACATGACATGGGACGCGATGGTTTTAGTATCCTCAGACCCCAGACCTCGTTTTGTAGAGGTTTCAAATGTATTCAAATGTAAATCCAAAGCTCCAAAGGAGGTGCGAATCAAAACCAGAACAGCATAACTAGCCTGAATAGCGGGCTGTATCAGCAGTCCTGCGATGTGAAGCTGGCTGCATTTTGAATTTGCTCTCTCAAAGAGACGCGTGCAAGCTTTGAACTGAAGGAAGTGCTACAGCTTGCCATAGTTTTCAAAAATATGTCAAGAAATTGTGCGTAGCAGTGATTTGTCCAGCAAACGTCTTAACTCATCTCCGTGATTGTGCTGAAATTCTGACCAATTCCTGGTGAAAAGATCGGCCTTTTATTGCTTCGATCTCCCCGCTCGAACAGGACCCTGTTGCATGGTGCATGAATGATCTGAATGCAGACCACAGAGCAATATATTTTTGAGCCCTATCCTGCGCACATGCATTTGAGTGCAAGGTGATGTATACTCCTGTCCAGTGGATCTACTGTGCAGACAAATGTAGAGACTCTAGAATACTATAGATAAGCATGATAAGCCTAGCATCCACTTGAATTTGGGACACAATGATGCGGCCGCATGTCGCGGTGGTGTTTGAACTGATGCGCCATGCAGGCTCCATACCAAGCTTTCAATCTGTCCTGTGTTGTACTTTTACTAAAGACTTTGTCCACTGCACTGCGGACAGAGCCCAGGTCACTGAGTACAATGACATAAAGGCGTGGCGTACACGATGAGACAAAATGGACTCAGACATACCCAGACTATCTCAGACTGATGTGTGCAGTCTTGCAGGTCTACAATCTTTCAGCAGGAAAGTCCTTGCCACAGTGGTTGGCTGAAGCTCAAAAAAAGAAGCAGAGTCTTGGATGCATTGTCATTGTGGCAATGTGGTTGTGACTTGATAAACACAAACACATAATTACCTCTGGCAGACTTCAGGTGTGAACACATCTTTGGATATCTTTCCTGCATGTTTCTGCCAACCTATCGAAGGATATAGAAGGAATATGCAGATGTTCAATTGAACCATGGAATCACCAGATATGCTGTTGAGGTCGCTTCGGCGCAATGAGGACTGGTTGTCACAATTTTGCGACGATCATTTACAGAATCAACATCGATCAACATCTTGCAGTGAGACAACCTCAGATTTCAGGATTTCAAGAAGCGCATCGACTTGATTCAGGTCGGAAATGGGGTGATCGAAAGACATTCAAAGCGATGAAAGAGGTCCTATACTCTGTTTCGGATTGTTTCGGGAGATATTCAAAGCCCACGAGCTGGGCAGCATCTCTCCACTATAATAATTGCACTCTGGTCCGGCGCTGCGCTTTTCTGCCAAGAATGCAGTCAGACTAGCAAGATGTTTGCATTGGCAAATCACTCTGTCAACTGATTGACAGCCACTATATACTAGCAGTGACAAGGAAGGATTGCTGAACATGATTGAACATGTGCAGCCGCTTGACAGTCGTCGTTCTGTGTGTAGGACTTTGAGTTCAATGTTGCATCATCGAGAGTAAGAATATCCGCAGATGGCGACCACGTCCTTGCGACTGGCATCTACGCGCCGGACCCTTGCAGCTTTCCGGTGGTTTCATCCTGGTCTGCGTTTGGGCTAAGTGTGACATGTTCTCATGAAGTTTAAACAGAGCAGAAAAGTCAGAAAAGGCACCAAAAATCACACTTTGTGGGTTTTTGTGGTTTTTGCAGACACACTCGCTGTTCCGAGTCCGGCCATCACTTGCATCTGTGCGCCGTTGTGTCACAACTTTGAGGAGCTTCGCATTTTCGATCTGAAAGAGTTGGGCCTGAAGTGTTCTCGCTGGCTGCCCAGGGGTTGCATCTTTGATCATACTTAATAATTCATATTTATCGTGTTTGCTGTTGTTATTGTCGATGCATGTTGATACGTACAGTACCATCTTGATGCTATCATGCTTTTCACAGGTCCTGTGTTGAACTTCGGGGTTTGTATTTCAGGATTGGCAATCATATGCAGATATTCAGATATTCAATAATATTCACACTCAGACTCAGTGCATTCCGCAGAAACTCAATGTTCAGCGGATGCCAGCGGGATTGTGGCCCCGGCCATTTCGCAGCTTCAGAGTTTTGAAGTCCCACCTTCAATCACAAAAGATCAGTATAATTCAGAAAGATTCAGCATACCAGAAAAGATCAGAAGGGCAATACTGAAATGACTTGTCTAAATTGACCACCGTCTTCAACGAAGTAGAGAAACAGATCCGTAAACCACAAAAAGGCATTGTATGAGAATGTATGAGATTGAATTGCACATATTGCACTTTTCTGCAGATGTCCGTGACATCAAGGTGGCCTCGATTCGGAAGTGGTCGATTTTCTCCTTCTGTCTGAAGACTGGAAAAAACTCGCAGCTTGCCTGGCTTGAACTCGGCTTGCACCAGACATTGTAGAGATCAGACAGTCACTTGAGACACTTGAAACACCCGAGACACTTGAGACATGGCACTGCATGCTCTTTTGATCTCTTTTGTTCAGGGGCTCTCATGCCGCATGGTGTTGCAAGGTCATGCTTTTGGACGATCGCACCCTGGAATTCCACTCTCAGTATGGCCGGCATCACCGTCTACGAGTCCCAAAGTGTCAAATGCCAAGATATCTCTCCATGATTCTCTATGCCTGTGTTGACGCCGCAACTGTTATGCTCAGCATACTTGCCATTAATTTTCGTGCTCTCTCATGTAAATGCAGACGTGAGAAGCAGGTGGACGCAGCCTTAGCTATGACAGCGAGTCATGCAATCTCTTTGTCGGTGGATCTTCATCTTCCCTGTACAGGCACAACTTTTGATGTCTTTTGAGAGTAAAACAAGCTGTAAAAGCACATCCCCATCTATTTATTATGCAATACGAATCAATACGATAAAAATCGATAAAAGATGCAAATCTATGCAAGTTTTGCATGACTTTGAGGAATGGCACTTACGCTACAGTTTTATACAGTTTTCATGTTTTCCCTGCCCCTCTGCCAAGCTTCCCTCGCTGTGCAGGCTTGACTTGGAGGCAGGCACATTCTTGACGCCCCTGGAAATGCAGAAGCTTACTGAGATCAACGAAGTGGTGACGATACTAGCTTTAAGACCTTTCAGCAAAGCGCTTCTCAGAAGTTTGCCTTTCGCTTTTTGTCATGGGAGTGAAGGCCAGTATTTGTATGTTCCAAGATGTTCCAAGCACTTCTTGGCGCTTAGGAACCCACGACTGCCAATCCTGACCTGTTGTGGAGATGGTGGCATAGTTGAATCATACGATTTGCGAGATCCATCACCGCTCCAGTTGCTGAAGGCACTGTCATTCCTTTCTCAAGATTTCGTTTGGACCGCTATGGATGGCTGATGTTGATTGAATCTGATTGGCTCACTTCGGTGCTTCAAAATGTTTCAAATCTATGAACAGCACTGAATGATCTGAATGGATCTGAATGGCTGGTGTTCTCACAGGTCCATGATGGAGGAATTGGAGAAACTGCTGAGGCCTGCAGTGTTGACCTGGATCAGTCCGGATTTCCGAAGTTTCGGGATCTTTGGATATCTTTGGCATTCTTTGGCTCTCCTTGTGTAGCAATTTGTAGCATACTGTTAACATCTGTTAACACTGTTGCATTCGCCTTGCTTTCAATCCAAGCTTTTGGTTTCTTTTGTTTTCTGCAGGTGACCAGATGCGCGTACTCCAGCAATGGCATGTTTTTTGCTGCAGGAACATCCGAGGCGGTTCGCAAGATTTGTGTCCATGGTATATTTGCTCAGGACCATATGCCTTGGGTATCCTTGGGTACTATTGAACTCATTGAACCACAACATTCGTAAAATCTTGAATGCAGAATTTGCAGACTTTGCACATGTTTGAACTTGAAATGTCTAGCGACATTCACGTCTAGCGACATTCACGAATGATCACGAATGTATCTTCGTGTATCTTTATGTCTAGCAACATTCATGCATCGAACGTGTGACACTTTTTGATCCGCAGCTTGGCTGCAGGGATTGGTTCGAGTTTACGATCTCAGAAGCAGTCGTCCAATTTCCGAGCGTGATCATATGATCCTTGACTTGCATGTGCATTTTCTTCAGTTCTGAGTGTCCGCACCTGCTATGCTGCAATGGGCAACAGATACTTGTGGGTGTCAGTGTGTACAGTATTCGAAAATATTCGAATCAAATCAACCTGACAGTCATATCTGACATGCTTCATCATGCTTCATCATGCTTCTCTGTATTTCTCTGTGCAAGGAATGACTACGCAATCTCATCCCTTTGTTTTCACAGCCGCGGACCGGAATCATCTGACCTGCTCGTGGCATCTGCAGATAAGAGTTCCATCAAGGTACCAATGCGGCATCGTACTGGCAAACATGGCAAACCCTACTGGAACAATCTGGAACAATCTGGAACAGTGATTGTTTCTCTATGTTTCTCTCAGTCAATTGCTTCTGGTTGCATTGCGCAGCAGAAATCAATTTTCTTCATCTTCCTGCCACAAAAAAGGGTTTTAGATGGTTTAGCAGCTACAAGATGTTTGATGATGTTTGTGCTTTCTGCAGCCCAAAGCATGGCTTCCCATGACTACAGCAGCAACAACCAACAGGTTTGGGCAGCAACAAGTGGCCGCATGGTTGCATCTGTAGAGTCGCCAAGTGCAACTTGGCCGCATGTCGGATGAAATGTATTGAACGTCTTGAGATTTTGATGTAACAGAGAGTCTTTGAATGTCTTTGAGCAGAGATCTTTCAATCTCTTAGCTGTGAAGGTTGTTAACCAGATCACCTTCTACCCAAATTCCGGCATGATCTTCGCAGCGAATGACCAATCGACTCTTATCAGCACTCTTTGACGTGCAAGCAGATTTGTCAGGAGACCTGTGCTCCAGATTGCTCCAGTGCATACTACGTGCATAAAGTAAGATAAGTAAGTGCCTGTACTGCAATTGGGGTATACTACGGAGTGTCACTGGTGGATCTTTGCCATCAGGCGCTTGGGGTGGCTTGGCCAGCACTTTGCTTCATGCCAAAATGCATTGCACCATATTGCACCCAATCCGTTGTCTCCAGATGTTTCTACAGCGCTGGGATAGGATGTCGAAGGGTTGCTGATGCTGTGTGGCTGTTGCTCATTCAGAATGGAGCAACATCCGCTCAGGGTCTATTTTGTGCCCAGTATTGGACTTGCACCACCGCAGCTTTGCAGCAAACCAGTCAGTCAATTGACTTCTCCTACCTTGCTGAAGCCTTTTGAATCCTTTTGAGATCTTTTGAGATAATAAGGTGGTGTTCTTTCTTGGACAATATCACAGAGGCACGAAAGCAGCACAATGGCACAGGGGGCGGTCAAATTGGCATGTCCAGTGGTCCAGCATGACATGCATTGGAAGAAATGAGTGGGTTGACATCAAGGCACTGCAGGGACATTGTATGACATTGTTCCATTACTGTTATCATCTGTTATCCATTTCGGTCCGTGCCACGCCACGATTGTGGACTAGGAGCTCGAAGAAAGCAAGCAGAAGACAGTGTTTGAGGCGTGTTGCTCCAATTTTTGGCTAGACTTCGGGATTGCGGAACTTGGTGAGTCCGAAAACCATCGCACACATCACATCACATCACATCACATCACATCACATCACATCACATCACATCACATCACACCACGTCACATCACATCACATATCATAATAGTTATAAGTTATAATCAATACAGATTCAATAAATTATATAGTATATTCTATAATATGAATCCTATGTATAATATGATACTAGTATATATTGTAGAGCCTTGATTTATGACAACCGACAGCGTGAAGAAATAGAGAACTAGTAAAGACCACTGCATCACACTGCATCAGCCATTTTCTATATACTAGACTGTCGAACAATGGACAACAACGAATACAGCAGAATGACAACAGAAAGAGTGACAACAATTATTACAAGGGACAAAAAAGGGTGTGGCAATCATAGCACGGTATTTTCGAGCATTCTATGTCGTCTATGTTCTCTCTTTATCATTATATAGATCATTCGAATGCATCTAAACGCAGGCATGGTGTGCCTGGCATTCTTTAAACTGTTAGTACTACGTACAAGTGTCACAGACTGTTACAGTGACTATACAGTGTAGATGTTTGTGATCCCACTTGACCAGCTTTGATTGGCCTACTTGTATCAGTGAGTGCTTCATACCCATCTAGGGAATTCCATGGAGCTGTGGACTATTGGAGCTATTAAACTAGTAGCAAGAAGTGAACAACAGAACGCGAAACCATGGGAGAGAAGAGATCAGCTCTTCAAAAGTCCCGGCGGAGCAAACTTAGAACTCTTGAAAGCAGAGCACCTGCTCAGACCTGCTCTTTCTTTTTTTTGGGTAGGGGACCTACAGTAGATCAGCAAAGGTCTGGACACGTAGCGCAAGCCAGGACTTTCAGTTTGTCACCAAAGACGAGCTTGAACAGCTGGGTGCAACAGAGAGCTATCCTCAGAATGGTGTGGTTTGGTGGCGTTCTGATGCGTTCTGTGTGTTTGTGATTCTGGCCCTTGGTTGTCAAATCTGCACGTGCTGTTCATTTCTTGAATTTTCTTGAGATTCTGCAGATTGTGTTTGCTGATGTTTGCTGATGTTTGTCCTTGCTGCTCAATGCACTTTAGAGATTTAGAGATTTTAAGCGGTGCCTCAGCTTTTGACAGTGCCCAAGGCTAATGGGCACCAAGTACTTGCAGCCCTATATGCATGGCTTCTTCATGGACTGATCATGGCAGAGATCCATGAGCAGAACGAATGAGTGTTTCCCCAGAAGTGACTCCGAAGTTTGCTGCAAGTTGTCAGATGTCAGGATTATCGGCTCCATGCCAAGCTGAAGGCTGCTCTCGACCCCTTTGCGTTTGAGGAGTACAGGAAGCAGAAGGCCTCAAAGACGAAAGCAGCTGCAAAAACACATGAGCCACGAAAAAAACATCAATAGATTGTTTCAAGCCGGGTCGCGACCGCGAAAGTAAAATTGCTTCGCGAAAGGTCGCGAAAGCTCATGTTATGATTCTGTTTTTTTCTTCACGACACGCGGGCCTATGTTTGCGAATCTTTGGACAAGAGGGAACACTCGCCGATGATTGTATACGATTCCAACTCACAGCGAAAGAACCGCAAAAGAGCCAAGATTCGCGAAAGGGCCGCGAAAGATGCAATGGGCCAAGTCCACCAGTCTCCCTGCAAAGTCTCCATGTTTCTAGCCACATTTTTCTGGTGAAAACCTGTCCTTCTCCTCTCTTCTTTATCTTCTTTCCATTTCCTCTTTTCTTTTTCTCTTCCTTTCCTGCTCCTCAGATGGGCGGATGAGGTGTGTGAAGAGACGGTGGGCAAACACATTGCGAATGCCAGACTTAATCTTTCTATATCTTTCTCATGTGACTACAGGCTTTCCCCTTTCAAGAGGTTATTGTAGCATGGTTTTCGCGAAAGCCACCGCTGTGGCCGCGAAAGTAAAACGAAAGGATTCGCGAAAGACCCTTCTGAGTACAAAGAGTTGGGGTAGTGCTTTTTCACAGCTCACATAACATGCACAGAAAATCAAAGAACTAAGGCTTTGGACACAGAATGTGAATGAAACTTTGAAACATTTTTGACGCCTTTTCTTGCGAGATCTCGCACGTCGCAGGTACGAGAAAAACTTGAAGCAAAGAGGACCATGCGAACTCGGATCAAAGATCAAAGCAAGGCCAGGTCTGACGCATGGAGTGACGGAGTGGCGCACTTTTTGGATCTTTTTGGATCTTTCTTGTTTCTGATTCTGTTTAATTCTGTTTACATCGGCTGTCAACTTTGCATATTTTGGATGCTCCACGTACTGTCTTGATATGTCTTGATCAATATGCAGGTTAGTGTGAATCCAAACTTCCACAAGCAGCTGCAAGAAACTGCAGAAGAAGGCGATGAGCATCCAAAACCAAAAAAACAATCACAATTTCCATCAAATTATTGCACTCGAGGATTCTACAGACAAGATGAGGCAAACATGTTGTATCATTTTATCTTTCAAGACCACCAGGTGCCACAGCTGGGGCATCCAAAAAACGCAAGGAGGTGCTGTCTGGTTTTCATTTCCGCGCTGTGACTCACGGGTGTTTGCCGCGCGTTTCTGGAGTTCATAGTGTGTTTGGTTTCGCTCGTCTTTGTTCTCCACATCTCTCCACATCTCTTCAGATCTCTTCGGATGTCTGCAGGCTGCTGACAAAGCCAAGCGCATTCTGGAAGACCAACGCTTCCAGGCTGACGTGTATGGAGACGTGCAAAACCTCAAAAACTATGCAATGCAGCTGGACAAACGAAGACAAAACCAGAGGGAAGAGATGTGCCGTAGAATGCCGTCCGTAGAGTATTGGAGACGGAAAGCAGAATGAAAACATGGTCACAGCATGTCACAGCACCCTGACATATTAACAACATACTCGTAGCACTTGAAGGCACCGCAGTAGATGGACAAAATATTCAAACCCTGCAGCACGCACTACGTTGAACCCCCGCACCCCCAAATCTCAATGTTTCAGCGCGCGTGTTAGCAAAAGTGATGTTAGGGGTTTGATTTTTTTCGT
>Ga0126342_10010519_pt1 | contig 16556 bp, 18 predicted proteins | sample Cyp1metagenome_FD_92528 | JGI IMG/M metagenome (GOLD analysis project Ga0126342, IMG submission 92528) | Coral microbial communities from Lord Howe Island, Old Settlement Bay, Australia - Cyphastrea 1 metagenome | ecosystem: Host-associated > Invertebrates > Cnidaria > Coral ... | reverse complement strand
TTTTGTTTGGAATCGTGATGGCTGCTGGACTATGTACAGGTCCCATACCAGTTCACTCTTGTGCCACCTACCAATGGCGGCTATTTGTATGCATCAATTAGCTAATTTACCTGTTTTATGCAACATGCAATCGAATGTGTTGAACGACCTGGCGAAAGCCAAGAGGCGTTGGACGGAAAAAATACTCTTCCCGATTTGATGTTGGTTTGGTAGGCTGTGCTTGCTGCCAGCTTACTAAGGTGACTAAGGACTGCAGAGGACCGCCGGCCACAACATCACACACACACACCCGCCACAGTGACTTCCTCCCTCCCGTCACATTTGGAGGTTGATTTGTCCCTGAATTCGTTTGTTTTCTCTTTGTTTGTCTTGGCTGTCCTGTCGCCCCGTCCCTCTGGCACGTCTGTCTTGTTTTGTGAGGAGTAGGATTCTAGCCGGCCGGAGCCATGGACAAGGCTGCACTGCAGCGAGTTACACTGGCGCGACCCAGTGGCACTCTCTATGGGACAACCCGGGGCGCCCGTGAGCAGCAAAAACTGCGCACATGGATCGGATATCCTTTTTCGGAGTCGGTGGCATCTAGCTGGCCCACTCGGTGGGTGAGTGGAAGCTTATTCTGAATTTCTTGCTGAACCCCTTGGCTGCGACGATGCAATGCACTGCAGATATGGTACTGAGACGAAGAGGCTCGGGAAGTACCTGAACAGTTCTGCAGGATATTTTCCAACTGGGCGCCCTGTAACTATGCACCCTTAAAAATTTGCCTTTCTATTGCGGCTACAGGCTGGTCATGCCACAATGTTTGCTGACTCGGCATCTTGCGACAGGGTTGTCTCCCCTTCAACCTGGTACATCATTCATGGCTGCCCAGTGATGAATTTTGGTGAGTGACGGATGTTGGCTGGTTACCTACCTTGACCTATGTAACCGTCCTTGTCACTGCCTCGGAGCTGCTCCCCGGAAGGGGGGCGGTACTATTGCAAGTTAGCTGCTAGCAATTTGCTCTTCCTGCTCCTGAACCCACCCTTCTGTACACGGCAAATACTGTTCGTCTTGAACTGAACACACCTGAGCAAGGACTTGTAAGAGGACTCTGAGATTGCAATAGTGTACAACTCATGCTTTCCTTTGTTATCTGCCAGCAATAACAATTAAGAAGCGTGTTTCACATTTCTGGGTAGCTACCAATTCGTTTGTGCATCTTTTTGTGAGTTACGACTACGACACAGTGGCTTTGCACCACTGTGTCTATGGCAAATCCTGGTTGTGGTTGTTTGTATTGGGCCCTGTCCCGTTCGCTTTTTGCTTTGTTTCTCTGCTGGATGGCGAAGCGCATATCTGGCTGGGGAATTTGCGTTTCGCCCTTTGCGGTTTGTGGTTGTTGTGGTTTGTTTATTTTGTTATGATTTGCCACCCTACATGACCACAGGTGTCCATGTAGATATTATTTTAACCTGCTTCTTCTCATGTAAGGACCGAGCCTCAGAGCGTTATCGGCCTTACCAGAGGAAAAAAAAAATCCAGGCTGGGATGAAAAGCTTATATTCCGTTTAAATTCAGCAATGATGCATCGCACTTGACCCTCTATGGTTTTGATATATGATTCGATTCTATCAAGCGATGCGGCGACCTTAAGACCCAGGCAGAGCTCTTTGAACTAGCAGGAGAGATGCGGTGATCTGGTTTCGAGCACGTGCCTGGCAAAGCATTAAGAGTGCTGCTAGCCATTAGAGAAAAACTCGATCACTCACATTTCGAGGTCATCAAGGACGTTTTTTACTGCCTGTAGGGCGTCCTGCATCTCAGGGGGTTGTATTGCGGCCTGCGGGCCGCTTGGACGCCGTACGTACTCGTCCGCGAAGAAAAAGTCTTCCCATTTTTGGTTCCCATTGACTTGCTGTGTCCAGATTTATTGTGATTTTGGCCAGCGGCCATGGGTCGGGCAAGGTGGACAAGCAATGTAACAGCTCGGACGTGAGTTCCGATGGGACCGCAGGGAGTTCTCGCGGTTTGACCAGATGAAGGCCCTCATTGGATGTGTTTTGCAGGAGCTGTGCCATGGCTTCAGCCAGGGTTGACGGCATGAAATATCTCCTATTGCCTCGAAGGCCATGTTGTTTGGCAAGCAGAGTTGCCGGGACCGTTTAGCATTAGGTGCTGCACGAGCAAGACCTCCTTGGATTCCAAGGACTGGTATTTTTTTTCTGTGCGTGGTTATAAAAAATTGGGGAAAGATTGGAAAATCGAAGGGTTGCTTCATTGGAACTTCAATACAGAGATAATTAGGTGATTGAGAATATTTTTATACAATAATGATAAGGAATATTATGAAATAATTATTCATTGGATGGTGGACAACGGGTTGGTATAATACATACCATTGATATCTGTGGTAATATTAACGAATTATCCATCTAATCTAGTTATAATTTTATATATATAGCACAGAGAGCTATGGACAATTGTGATGGAATTCATCTCAAAAGGGGATATAAAAATTACTACTTGGAGGTGAGATGAATTAATTTTGTTTTTTCTGTATTGGGAGAAATAAATATATTTTATCTTGATGGTAAATTTAAATCGTAATAATTAACATTATTTTTTCATTTCCTATATAATATCATTTTTACTGGAGATGGCGAAACCTTACAACGATATATTTTTCATTTCCTTTGTTTACATCCCCATCTGGTAATGCAGATTATTTTCCTGGGAGTCCACTATCAAAATTAATAATCTTGAAATTATCGATTTGTACATGCTAATCCATACGTCCCTTCGAACCCAGGAAAATAATTTTGGTTCAAAATATATCAAAATATTTCAAAATTATTTTGTAAATGTCCGGCCACAGGAAAGTAATATTTTTGGAGGGAAATTCATTAAAAAAAATATATATATATGTACCAAATCCTAGGAAAAAAATACTCCATAGGCGATCTCGTCGAGTAATGGTATAATGCCCGTCTCAGGACCGTGCATAGATAGCTAGCCGTGGATCGATTCCCCCCGGGTACGGGGCCGCGATTATGACGTAATAGACGAGTAAGTCTCAATAGACCGCGACCCGCCGAAAGGCACAGGGCGCCGGTCAAATAAAAAAACCAGGAAAAAAATACTCCATGATTATTTGAAGGGGTATGGTTCTTTACATGATTCTAAAAGATTGGGGATCAGGATTTAAATCTGTGAAAATGGTGTTATAATGATTATAATGCTGAATATGTGTAGGTTAGATATCAGGAAAAAAATCCAAAGATATATTTATTTTTGCAAAGGGATATATTTGTCGTGAATGCGCGTCCAAAATGCAAAACAAATATTTTTTGCTGAAAATACATTTGTCCTAGCAAAAGGCTACAACCACATATGTTCAGCTTCACCAACCAAAAAAGCTGACTTGAAGAGGCCGAGGCGCAGGTGTCAAAACTATATTCCAAGGGGCTGGACCTTTTTTGGCTGAATACATGCGGATAATTTTCAAAGGTTGGCCCCACAGGAAAAAAAATTGCAAGACCAGGCCAACCATCCATAGATAGGAAATGATGCGACAAATTCAATAATTTTGTGTCAACGCGCGCCCAAAATGCAAAATATTGTTTTTTTGCTGAACATAGATTTGTCCTTGAAAAAAAATGCAATGTTCAGCTTCACCAACCAAAAAAATAATTTGGGTGATTCATGCGATAAACAATTAAATTTTGGGTTCGTCTTCAGATAGCCCCCACTCGAATTTGTCATGGGCTTCGAAATATTCATATGTAAATCCTTCCAGGAATTTAAATAATATTAGAAAAGGAGAAATGCCTTTAAGAAATCTTAGGCTTGAGGAAATTAGCGCCTGCAAATTTTATTCGTCTGAAACTATAAATTCGGAGAAGAAAAATCAAATACCAGGATTTTAATTTCAAAAAGACCAGGACCCCAAAAATTAATCGCGATATTTTCCCAGGACAGGATTCTCCGGAATGCACCAGATGGGGATTTGTCTACTTTGATTGTACGGAAAATACAATGAGGCTTTGAATTCTTAGAATGAAATGGAAAATCAATATATTTTCTGTATCCTTTATTTTAGTTTTCGTCGACGAAGAACACGAGGAAATGGAAGAAAAATACGAAGAATTAATTCGTAAAATTTATTTTGTGATTTCGGAAGAAGGAATTTGGATTGACATTGATCGGAGAAATTTAGTTTGGTTTTGTCTCTCAATAATATTATGAAGGCATTCAAAATTATCGTTGCCAATAAATCTGAGGAAAACATTATGGAACATTTTTTAGTATTTGAAATATTTCAATATTTTTCAAATACTTAAATTTATTTGAAGAAAGAAACCATGTCTTGATGTAAAGATTTTTTGTTACGAGATGTGTTTTTGATCGTTTTTTTTTTAAATTAATAAAAAAACGTTAATATACGACTCCGCATCTGTTTTCTGGCAAGGAAGTAATACGTCACTAAGGAATATAGCGATAAGAGCAGAGATATCGTCTTTTATTACTTGTTTGTGTGCGGTAAAAGTGGTTGAGCTCTGGGATTGATTGATTTGGTTTACGTGGACGGTTTTTTATTTCTTAAGGACGGCGTCCTGGACGTTGACCCAGGTAGGTCTAGAGGTTTCGAAGGTAAGGCTACCTTCCGCACAATGCAGTTAGTAGCTAATTCAGTAAAAATCAAAATTTTGATGGTGCCTTCAGATTCCTCATCGACCAATTTTGTACGTGTGGTCAAACATGCAAAATCGGCTTGCACCTCAATTTCCAACGAACCTTCTCGCCGTCGTCGGCAATGAAAAGTAGACTTGCCACGTGCACAAATGGTACATCTTGGATCATAAGGGACGTGTCCTTGAAGTCGATGTCGCTCCAAATCAGATCCAGCTGCACGAGAAAGTGGATTCAAACTGTTGTTACGGGCTGCAAAATCTTCAGGAATGGGGTGAGGAAGATCCATCCCTCTGAAATAATTAATTGAAATTCTGATGACCAGGCTGGTTCTAATTTGATCCATGGACAACCTGCATAGCAAATATAACCCTCAATTGTCCTACCAATTTTCACATCCTTAATATAAAATCCATCTGGTCCTTGATTGAATTCCCAACCATATTCATACAACATCGTTACAAACATAATGTTATGACTAATTCCACCTACCAAATATTTCAATTTGGCAAATTTGATATTTGTAGTCAGATATCCAATTCTTGCCCCTACCAATGGGAAAACCGATCCAAACAGAAATTGTTACAATACCGTCGATATCAACCTTACTTCCATTGGTAGCACGAAATTGCTCATATTTCATGTCAGCTACCCACATATCTTTCCTTTTCCTTTAATCACTCCTTTCCCGTCGCCCTTGCCCTTTCCACTCTTATCTAGGCAATTGGCCGAGATATGACCAAATTTCTGGCACTTAAAACATCTTACTTTTGTCAAATCAGCATCACACATGCTTCCACCATGCTTCCTCCTCCCGCATTTTGTGCACCTATGCCCTGAATTTCCTGCTGCATCTAGATTCCACTCCCTATTACCATCGCTAACTGTCATGTTATAGTACTCTGCCGTACCTTCAGACACATTTCCTAGCTGGTATAACTATTTCTTGGGTTGGAATTCTGCAAAAGCCCTTTATTATTGCTCCCATCTCCACGCTGCAACTCTAAAGCTTTGATACGTTTCCCCACTGGTATGATACAGACAGAACATTTTAACAGCTTCGGGCAGTAACCTCAACAATACTGCAACTAAATCTGCCTCTGCAACTTGCAGCCCAGTAGTATCGATTAAACTTCAAAAAGTACCCAAGAGCTTGCCATAGCGTATATTCTCATAGTTAATCTTCCGGATGGTATCCGTCACAGCAGTGCGTGGGCTTGTTTCACTAGCATACAAATTAAAACTCTTGTGTACAAGGGCCGTACGAAAACTCAATGCTTCACTACAGGTTCTCAAATTATATTCCATAATAAATTATAATATAAATTCAAACCTATTTAAATTTTATATATCAGGCTTTACTCCAATATCTGAATTTAACAAATTAACCTCTTCTAAGTAGGCATCAATTAACGTCACAATCCGGGTGTCCATTAAAACTAGCTTTCAAAATTACCATCAATCTCCTACTTCGTGCTCTCTGTAAAGGACTTAATTCGTGCCATTGCAAAGCTATTGGCCATCTATATGTCTGCCCAATCTCTAAACCAAATTCCAAGGATGTTTGCAGAAATCACGCTACCAAATCTCCGATATAGGTTGACCACCCCAAGATTTCGAGCTCTTTGCTGCTCCACTTCGATCTTTTAAGTGTTAATGGGTTTACCTATGTATTTTTTTAAGTGTACAAAGACGTCTATCATACTATCCATATTAAATCCTATGTTCATTACATTATATTTATCCATTTAGAAAAATTTCATTCCTTTGACCAAATAATTCAGATATACCCCTCACATAGTTCATTTAATTTCCTAATGTCTATTTTAATTTCAATATTTGCATAGGATTTATACCTTATATTATCCTCAAGATTTCCTGTATTTATTTATTCTACGATATTATATCGCCAATATTCGGTTCTTAACAATCTGTTAATCCTTATCATTCCAATTTTATTTAACTTAAACCTTAACTCAAATTCTAACCTTAACCTAAAACACATAACATTCCTTAACCATAACCTTAATCTAAATATATAATTCCTAAACATATACCTTACTAAATTCCATAACCTATATATCCACCTAATCCTTAATATATATTTTGTTAAATTCCACAATCTATATAACCTGTCAAACCTTAGAAATTTTATCCATTTAAATTATTGTTCCGTAGATTACTTTGGCCACTAGTACTTAGTAATATAAATTCTCACTTTGTATAGCAGGTATAATACTTACGGCACTAAGCTACCTCTAGTAGTACTCTTAAATCTCAAATATAATGTCGCCGTAAGCGCCGCGACTTTTTATATAATAACCATAATACGTAATAATTAACATAAATCTTTATTTTAGTAATTTATATATAATTTATTTTTATATAATTTACTTATATATAATTTATCCTTTCACTTAATATCAACACTTACTTTACATAACAAACATACCACCATTAAAAAAAATATATAAATACATATCTATAAATATATATCCATCCATCCATCCATCAATCCATCCAATATAACTTATCCATACATAATTTACTCCACATACAACTTATTCCACACCAATCCTTCACCATTTTTTTCTTTTTCCTGCTCTCCCCATACCATCTTTCTTTTGTTACTTGCTAAAAAAAAATATATATATGAGAAATTATCCGGTACTTTAATTATATTTATATATAATTATATATATATATTTATTAAAATAATTTATAATTATTAAAAAAAATATATATAATATATATAATCCCGTTTTCCGCCTATAATGTCCCCCGCCCAAATAAAATAGGAAATTTATTAATAAACTACATAATATATATAAGCAAATAATAGGAAAAAAAATATATAAATAACATAAATTTCAAAAAACAATTTTACTTAATTAAATATATTAAATTAAATTACATAGCGGGATCAATTTGGATCACCAATATTTATCAGTCCATCTGGATTGCACTGGTTTTTTCAGGTATTTTTCCAATCAAAGCGAGCAAAGGGGCATTTCACTATGCGGCGGGCGTCTTCAAGGCATATTTGTGAACCTTGGCAATGCCGGCGGAAGAGGCAAACCATTTCAAATCCGCAGAAGGTGTTAGGTTCAAATCATGTCAAAATAAGGGGCCCACTTGCAGATAATAATCGGGGCAATCATGTATATACGCATATTTCTGAAAGATAAGTTTTCTGTTTTCTTGTTTTTCATCTCCGGCCTGTGGCTGATTTTGTGGTCTTTGTGTTCTTAGCACTTTTTTTGCCGACCTGCCAGGTAAGGGCCTAGATTTTATCAGAGTTGTTTCCTTCCTTCTTTTTTCCTTTCTTCCTTCCTTCGCCCTCCTTCCTCGTTCCAGCTCCAGATCTCAGTGGGCACTGCCGAACCTCAGCTGTGCCCATGTCAGAAAGAATGTCAGGATAGAATGCCAGAAAGTAATGTCGGAATAAATGCCAGAAAGAATGTCAGAACAGATGCTAGATAAAATATCAGAAAGAATGCCAATTAGAATGCTAGAGAAAAATTGTCGGAATAGATGCCAGAAAGGGTGCCAGATAGGATGTCAGAATAGATACCAGAAAGAATGCCAGAATGGAACGTCAAATAGAATGCCAGAATAGCATGCCTGTATAATATCTATCTATATATATATATAGTACACACATATATATATATAATACATATATATATATATCATATATACATCCAGATGAGATGTCAGAAGCTATGACAAAAAATGTCATGGCGCGGATCACTCAAAGTAAAGTAATTTGCATTTTTTTCCCCAAACAGTGTGTCCACACTGAAGGGTTCGTACGGTAGGAATTAATTAAGGCCGGAGCTTGATCGAGGTGCTCGCTCTGGGGGGCGGCATTTTCCCGGTAAATTTCGGCATAAATGGCTCTTGTGAGATGTCCATGTGCATTTCGACCCCGCAGGCTGGCACAAAACATGCGGTGCGAAAATGACTTGCTCTTGGTCTGCGGCCTTTTGCCTGTAAATTTTCGCATGAAGTGACGCTTGTGACATGTCCATGTGCATGTCGACTGCGCATACTGTCACAAAATCACTGTTCCATGCGCCGTGCGAACAGAAAGCCAATCAAATTTAAATGCTAAGAAAATGTATCCAATATAAACGACAAAACCAGGAGCGGAAATGTTCTCCGAGAGTGCTGCAAACGTAGCAGTTCAAACTTGGAATTGCTAGAGTGCTAGAACATTGTGGAATTAGAAGGTTTTAAGTCTTAATTTCAACATATCGCAACTTATAGAGCAAATCACAGATTCTAGTGCCGAGATCCTGCAAATACAAAGGAAATTGCTTCTATTCTAGCTCCAAAATGTTGCGGGTGACTTGCCGCGTGCCTATGTTTCCAATGGCTGATTCAGAAAATCTAGCCAACCCCGCAAATAACAAGGAAACTTCATTGACAAGAAAAACAAACATGTCAACAAAAGTCCTCGCCCACTACTCTGTGCATCGTATATATCTGTACAGGTGTGTATAACATCCAACCGCCTTGCATGACGAAGTGTGCAGTTTTCATCTGCTGTCAGCGACTGACCCCAACAAGAAACAAATGAACAAAGAAGAAATGTGCCGCTTACACAGCTCAAGGCTGCTGATTTTCTTGTCGATCTTGTGGGGGCAGCATGACCAAGCTGGCGCCTTGCGAAGCTTTTGCCATTCGGACCAGGCATGCTGCTTCTTTGCGCCCCAACCGGCAGCAGCAGTGCTAGATGCAACGCGGAATCCTGCTTTTGCGTAGCACTTGCGCGCCCGTGCCTTGGCTTCTGTCAACGAACACTCAATGGTTGATCGCTATTTACAGGGCGGGTTCAAACCCAAAATTAGAATATATAAAACCAAACAGGAAAGGGGGCCATCCTCAAGACAAGAATCTTCTCAATGATTGTGCCAGGAGATGTTCACAAAATTGTGAAACAGAGCATGCAGTTGTTTGGTGATTGGGCAGCCCCGCCTGCTAGTCCCAAGCAGTCTAGTTAAAGCAACTTTCGCTCATCCACAGTCATCCCCACTACAGAGGGGATAAACTGAAAAATCCTTGCGAAACAAAGGGAGATAACGGAGGATTGGTGAACATAAGTCTCTATGTCTATGTTGCTCCAAGTCGAGTCACGTTGGCTTTCAAGACGCTTAGAAACGTCTGCTTGCACTTCCAGCCGATGCCTTCGGACAACAACGAAAATGGCGCTCTCTTTCTGTAACATGGATGAACCCTGAAGTTAGGATCCATGCCTAACAAACGGAGCGGGGCCACTTATAGGATGGGTATATTGTGTCTTTTGTTGCATGTGGGATATGCCCTATATAATATGTAGATCTGGATATAGTTTGCCACTTGCAACGAAATCTCTTTTTGATTTCAATCACCTGTGTGGCAGATGGACCTACGGGGGGATAAACAATCTTAGCTGCAGCACACTGACACGCAACAGTTCCACGGAAATTCGGCCCTGAGATTTCCAAACCCTTCAATCGTTGAATTGGGGAATCAAAAAACAACAAAAACAATCAAAAACCACTGATTGGTGACATCGCTCTAAAATCTAAGAGCATCCCGGGCTGGGTTCATTCTGAGCTGCGAGGCTGGGGCTACATCTCAAATCTCAAAGGTGATACCTAAATCTAGATGTCTTCGACTTGCATCTTCAAATCTAGCTAGCCTTGGCAGGAGAACACAGCCAAGCCAGCGTGACTTCCATGGTTCAAATCATACACCATGTTCATCCAGCATTTGATGGTTTACTGCGCCTTCTAATTTCGGCACCCTTACTATGGACTACTTTTTGGTGCCAGGCATCTGAAAGGCTCGCGACTGCTGTCATGTTTTGCATCATACTATCAACATAACATTGGATGGGGGGCTTGGGGGGCGGGGTGTGGGGGGGGCACAAAAACGCCATTAGCACGTCCACACATACAATGCTACCGTACTCTGCGCTCTCTTGCACTTCATTCATATGCTACGCTGCTGTAGGTTCTCTTGCACTTCCACACATACGTCATGCGACGCTGCTGTAAGTTCTCTTGCGCTTCCACACATACGGCATGCGAAGCCGCTGTAAATTCTCTTGCACTTCCACGCGCACGTCATGCTACGCCACTGTAGGTTCTCTTGCGCTTCCACACATAAGTCATTCTACCCGGCTGTATCTTTTCTTGCACTTCCACACATACGTCATGCTACCCTACTGTAGGTTCCCTTGCTCTTCCACACATACGTCATGCTACCCCACTGTAGGTTCTCTTGCCCTTCCACACATACGTCATGATACGCCGCTGGAAGTTCTCTTGCACTTCCACACATACGTCATTCCACGCCGCTGTAGGTTCTCTTGCACTTCCACATACGTCATGCTACGCGGCTGTAGGGTCTTGCACTTCCACACATACGTCGTGCTACCCTACGTGCACGCTTAAAAAATGCGCTCCCATTTTGCTGTCATCTCCAGGATGATCGAGAAGATGAAAGAAATGATGATGGTGATGATGATGGCAATGATGGTAATGATGATGGTGTTGTTGATGATGATGGTGATGATGACGATGACGATGATGGTGATGATGATGATGGTGATGATGACGATGACGATGATGATGATGACGACGACGACGACCACCGATGATGATCTTGTTGTTGATGATGATAATGTTCATGACGATGTTGCAGATGAAACGAAAGTTTCGTTTTTGAGCCTTTTTCAATTCCCCCAGAAAAAATGTTTAAAAAGTGACGACAGTCGCGGGCCTTTCAGATGCCTGGCACCTAGTTTTTGCCTTTTCTTTTTACCTGCCAAGAAAACGCCCTACAGTGGGATGAAACCCTGCCCCAGCCGCAGCCAAGCATCTGTGGCTGTGCTGCTCTGCAGCATCCAGAAGAAGCACTCCCAGGCCTTGGCCGATGTGCGCCTCGTCAACCTTGGCAGGAGGAACTGGTTGGGGCACTAAGAAATGTCAAAGGAAATTTATTTAGCAAAAGTCCGAGCCACGGTTATGGTTAATCTTCACACCCCCATGTCAACCACATCATCCTGCCAACCACATCATCAAGTACAGTCGGCAAAATACACACGAGACTGTGCTGAAAGCTCGATATCCCGGAAAAAGGCTAAAAGGCTGAGTGGACGGGGTAGCAGCGGATGTGCGCGCAGACGGCTTCGGGTTCGAAATGGTATCGATCCGATGGCGCGCCCGTGCTGTGCGGGATTGCAAATGGAGGTGACGAAACGCGCGCAGAAAAGCATTCGGGATGCTGTGGCTCTGCTGCTATATGAGGGATTGCAGCTGGAAGTTGCTAAACGCATTGCGACAACTGCGACAAAAATAGTTCATGAATACATAGAATAGCGCCAGTCTTGTGATATGTGGGATTGCAGCTGGAGGTTGCTACATGCATTGCGTTGGCAGCCATTATTCTTTCATGCCATTAAGTTGATTTCATGTTTTTTCAGTGGCACCTCAACAATCACTGGCTCATTCGCTGATGCACCTCACAACCTCAATCTCTCATTGCTTCTAAGCATTCTTATAGGCCAATGATCTTCTATTTCAACATTTTTTTTGAAACTGCCGACCCGGTGCGAAAGGGCACTATAGTTATCCCACAAAAAGGTCTGCAACGAACGAGGCAAAAAGTGATGTTGGAAAATCCAAGCTGCCTTTAAATGTGCGATGCGAAGCCCATGTTCTTCGGCACAATAGGTTGCCTTAGAAAGCAGCATGAACAAATTGGAGAAACCAAGCGACAAGCACGACACTACATCGAGTGCCCCCAGCTATTTCAACAAGTGTCAAACTTGTCCGAATTGGCGAAGTGGGAGACCTTACAACATCACCTCTGGGATTAGAGATGGTCCCCAAGACCCAAACATGTGAATGATGTTGAACTTTGACTTGGATCACCGCTTTTAAAATTCATCATCGTTTATCAGTATCACATTTTCAAAGCTTGAAAAAACATCTATTGCTATTACATGAAGAGAAAGCATGAGAAACCAACATCAGCACAGGGCCCGTCCGAGCGTCGTGCACATAGCCTGCTATCGTTTGGGTCTCCTTCTGCACCAGAGGCAAGGTGAAATGCGAACCGGTTTTGCCCGTGACCACGCCCTGAGTGGCGGATTTTTACCAAGAGCCCCACTGGCACCAAGTACTTCAATAGTACCTTCGGCTTTCATATGGAGATGTTTGGAGCGTGGCCCTTGCGTTCGTGTAGACTTGCCTCACTTGTATAGCTGAGCAACTTGCTATAAAATATCTAGCTGGGAATCAAATGTCCAAACACGTCGGCAAGGGCAGACCGTGACAAGTTTCTGTGTGAGTGGTCCCCCCAGGCTGAACTCCTGGTTTACACATGTACAGCGGATGGATAGGCGGATGGATGACTGTAGGATTTCTGGTACGCGAAGAAGCGTGAACTGTATATCTACATGCACACGTTTTTTTGTGCATGTAGGCAAACACAGATATGTAGTGATGTTGCATAAACCAATACACGGATAGATGAACAGAAGATAAGTACAGACAAATGGAACAATTAGATAAAAGTAGAAAAAGTATATAGATACAATTAGACGCAAGCAAGCACGGGCAAATACAAGTAGATACAAGCAGATACGAAGGGATACAAGTAGCTACATGTGACATGTGTAAACTCATTATCGAAGGAAGTTTAGAAGTCAAACTTCCGACAGTATGGACAGATGAAGCAGCAGGGAGAAGAGCAGTCAGAGAAGAGAAGAGAAGAGAAGAGAAGAGAAGAGAAGAGAAGAGAAGAGAAGAGAAGAGAAGAAGAAAGAAGATCAAATAAGAGAAAGAGTCAGAAGAAGGAAGATGCAGGTGCGCGAAAAGGTAGAAAAATGGCGAAGCACTGTGTTTGTCATGTTTTGTGGCTCCGGAGGGTCGACAAGTAGGCTCGCTAAAGCGGCGGGCGCGGAGCCATCCAGGGAGATGAGAGATCAAAAAGTGCACATTTGGAAGTTGGCGCGAAGCACATTTGGGAATAAACATGGACAAAACACTTCAGCTTTGGACCACTTTTGGAAGTTGGGGCCACTTTTGGACGTTCAACCGTACCACACCACACCCCACACTACACCACAAGAACAGCAACAACAACAACCACCACCACAAACATCAACACCCAACCAACCAACCAACCAACCAACCAACCAACCAACCAGGCAGGCAGGCAGGCAGGCAAGCAAGCAAACAACAACAAGAACAACAACAACAAGAACAAACAACAACAAGAACAAACAACAACAAGAACAAACAACAACAAGAACAAACAACAACAAGAACAAACAACAACAAGAACAAACAACAACAAGAACAAACAACAACAACAACAAGAACAAACAACAAAGACAACAAAGACAAAGACAAAGACAACAACAACCACCACAACCACAACTATAACAAAACATAAACAAGAACAACAAGAACAACAAGAACAACAACCACAACCAAAACCACCACAACCACAACCACAACCACAACCACAACCACAATCACAACCACACATACCTTTCAATTTCGTGGTGATGGACCCCTTTTTCTGGCGGGAGCGGCCTAGATCCTCCAAAAAGGGGCCCACCGCCACCTCAGCTCAGACCTTGACCTTTTTTTTAGTGCTGGAGCCTTTTTTTTGCTGTGAGCGGCCTGGATCCCCCAAAAAGGGGCCCACCGCCACCTCAGCTCAGACCTTCACCTTTTTCCTAGTGCTGGACCCCTTTTTGTGCTGTGAGCGATCCTCCAAAAAGGGGCCCACCGCCACCTCAGCTCAGACCTTCACCTTTTTCCTAGTGCTGGACCCCTTTTTGTGCTGTGAGCTGCCTGGATCCTCCAAAAAGGGCCATGCGTTCTACCGACTGAGCTAGGCGACCCTTGCATAAAGGGTTTGCTTTGCAGATCTTGGAACAAAGGGGGTATATCCAGACAAGAACTGCCGCACACAGAGCAACGGCCACAAGCAGAGTAAGGAACAGAGAGAGCTAACGCAGGTACACCCTCAGTGTGGCGGGGCCACAGAGAAGGTCGATCCGGAAGCAAGTTTGAGGTTCTATTGCGGTGGGCCCCTTTTTGGAAGATCCAGGCCGCTCACGGCACAAAAAAGGGGTCCAGCACCAAGAGTCTAATTCAGTTTTTTCCAGAACAAGGGCGGAACTCAAGTTCAGGGCCTTGCGCCCTACCAACTGAGCGAGGCGGCTGATGGATCAACAAAGGCAGCATGACCATGAGCCAAGAAGGAAGAGAGAGATAAAATAGGTACAGCCTCTAAAAGAGAGAGAGAGAAAGAGAGAACAAGAACACTTTTCTCCGCAAGATTGGCACAAGAGCCTCATTGGCGGAAAAACAATATGATGACCCAGGGCAGGCTCGAACCTTCAATCTTCAGGTTTGGAATCTTCAGGTTAAGGGCCTTGCGCCCTACCGACTGAGCTAGGCGGCCCTTGCATAAAGGGTATGCTTTGCAGATCTTGGAACAAAAAAGAGGAGGGATCTCCAGACAACAACCGCCGCACAGAGACGACGGCCACAAGCAGAAGCAGAAGAAGGAACAGAGAGGGCTAACACAGGTACAGCGTCTCCGTGTAGCAAAGCTGCTGAAAAGGTCGACCCGGAAGCAAATTTGAAGCCAGGTCACAGGACCCCTTTTTAGCAGGAAAAGGTAGCAAGTCTGAAGTCAGGTGCCGCTGGACCCCTTTTTGGCGGATCCAGACCGCTGACAGCACAAAAAGGGGTCCAGCAGCTAGAAAATGAAACGTCGGATCATGGAAATCCAAAATAGAGGCTGCTAGACCCCTTTTTTGGTTTTGAGCCGTTGGCGCGCCTCAAGGGGTCCAGCAACCAGAAAAAGTATAATGATCCAAAGCGGCCCTGCTGGACGCCTTTTTTGCAAGACTTCGGCTGCTGAGCGGTCACAAAGGAGTCCCGGAAGCTTTATCCCAACTAAAAAAAGGAGCCAAAAGTCTACACCAAAATTCTTTTTCAAAACGGTGGAAAACTCCATGGACGCCCTCAAGGAACACCAAGCAAATTCCAAAATAAGCTCGGGTAGCTTGTCTTGAGGGCCCCAGTCTTTGTTTGTACCAACAACAACAACAACAGCAACCACTATCACCACCACCACCACCACCACCAACAACAACAACAACAACAACAAACTACTACTTACTACTACTACTACTACTACTGCTGCTGCTGCTGCTACTGCTACTGCTACTGCTGCTGCTACTACTACTACTCCTCCTCTTGCTGCTACTCCAACTACTACTACTACTACTACTACTACTACTACTCCCACTCCTACTACCAACTACCACTACTACCACTACTACCACTACTACCACTACTACCACTACTACCACTACTACCACTACTACTACTACTACTACTACTACTACTACTCCCACTCCTACTACCAACTACCACTACCACTACTACCACAACTACTGCTGCTACTGCTACTACTGCTACTACTGCTACTACTGCTGCTACTGCTACTACTGCTACTACTGCTACTACTGCTACTACTGCTACTACTGCTACTCTTTCTCCTACTACTACTACTACTACTACTACACTACTACCATTACTACCACTACTACCATTACTACCACTACTACCACTACTACTACTACTACTACCCCTACTGCTGCTACTACTGCTACTACTGCTACTACTACTGCTACTACTGCTACTACTGCTACTACTACTGCTACTACTGCTACTACTGCTACTACTGCTGCTACTACTACTACTTTGCTAGTACTACTACTACTTTGCTAGTACTACTAGTACTACTAGTACTACTAGTACTACTAGTACTACTAGTACTACTAGTACTACTACTAG